>ENA-OPBS01000027-OPBS01000027.1-human-gut-metagenome-genome-assembly--contig:-NODE-27-length-91114-cov-6.980189_pt1 | contig 91114 bp, 76 predicted proteins | sample MGYA00241074_ERZ501463 | MGnify/ENA primary metagenome ERZ501463 (study PRJEB25962, sample SAMEA2042578) | human gut metagenome | biome: human gut; feature: human-associated habitat; material: faeces...
GAGCGTAAAAGGGTTCGGTCACGGCGTCGGTATGAGCCAGTATGGTGCAGATTACCTTGCAAGGCAGGGAAAGACATATGAGGAAATTTTAAAAACTTATTATACAGGTGTTGAAATAGAAAACAGGTAAAATTGCACAAAAAATGATACGAAAATTTGTGACTTAAAAAAAAATATGACTGTTTTTTATATTGAGAAATTCCGTAAAAAGTTATAAAATATTATTATAATTATTTTTGAGGGAGAGATTTAATAATGAACAGAAAAGTGATAAGTGCGGCGGTTGCAGTTGCAATGACCGCCACAATGAGCAGTTTTGCCTTACCGGCAAACGCCGCGGAAGTTAAAACTCCGCAATATCAAACAAACGCACGTCAAATGGAAAAGCTTAATCGTGGATTGATTGCTGTTAAGACAACGGCAGATACACGAGGTCAGGCAGTTAACGGTGTATATTTGAGTTGGAGATTGCTTGGTGACGAAAGTCTTGAAAATCAAGCATTCGATATTTATAAAAACGGTACAAAAATACATACAACAGGTGTACATGACGCTACAAACTGGATTGATACATCGGGTACTGCATCGGATAAATACAAGGTTGTAAAAGCGGGTGAGGACGCGTCTAAGGAAACTGAAGTTACACCTACTTCAAACAACAACTGTGCAAAGTCAAATGAGGTCGGAAATGGAAACAGTGAGAAAAATTCATTTACATATGTAGATATTCCTATTTCACGTCCTGATCCGGTAGAAAGAATGGGTGACGGCAAGATTTCAAATTATTACACTGTTGACAAAAGCCACGAAGGCGGTGCGAATGACGCGTCTGTCGGCGATCTTGACGGTGACGGCAATTATGAAATTGTATTAAAGTGGGACCCGACAGACTCAAAAGACAGTGCCGGTGCGGATTTTACAGGTAATGCATATATTGACGCATATAAGATTGATCCGAACAATGACGGTTATATGTGGCGTATTGATTTGGGTAAAAATGTTACATCAGGTGCACACTATACGCAATTCTTGGTGTATGACTTTGACGGTGACGGAAAGTCAGAAGTGGCAATGAAAACAGCACCAGGTACGGTTGACGGCACAGGTCGTTACGTTACGGAAGTCGGTGATACTGACGAAATCAGAAATACCGACAATACAAAATCATATATAGGCACAAGCGGAAGATTAAAGGGTAAAAATCCGTTTACGCAGTATTTAACCATATTTGACGGCGAAACAGGTGCCGCACTTTATACAACGGACTATATTCCGTATGATGCGGCAGAAGATCAATATTGGGGCGACGGCAGGGCAAAGTATAACAGAAGTGAAAGATACCTTGCGGCAGTGGCTTATCTTGACGGTGTTCATCCGAGTATCGTTATGTGCAGAGGTTATTATCACGACTCTGTAATTCGTGCATATACATGGGACGGTACTGAACTTACAATGCAGTGGGAGCATAAAGGTAAGAAGAGTGAAAGCTCAACGACACTGTACGGACAAGGAAATCATAATCTTTCTGTAGGCGATATTGACAATGACGGCAAGGACGAAATTGTTTACGGAAGTGCCGCACTTGATGATGACGGTAAAACAGTTCTCGGAAATACAGGTCTTGGACACGGTGACGCAATGCATATGAGCGACTTTAATAATGACGGCACTCAAGAAGTATTTTCGGTAAAAGAGGAGCAATTTAAAAAGTATGCCGAAGATTTAAGAGTCGCAAGCACAGGAAAGCATTTTTGGAGTTCCGGAAAACTGACTACATCAAGTGATAACGGACGTGGTGTTATGGATAACATTGATGATAGCTACGCAAAGGAACATTCAAATGCATTGGCGATAGGTTGGAGCAGCGGAATTGCGAATGCTCACGACTTGAACGGTGATGATGTTGCAGCAAAACCTGCGGGTGCGGGAAGCGGTACCTTTGATAATTTCCTTGTATATTGGGACGGCGATTTGAGCCGTGAGTTGCTTGACGCAAACATTATCCAAAAATATTATGCCGCAACAGGTACAACAAAGAGATTTTACGGTCCGTCAGACGGATACACACTTACAGGCGGTTCTACAAACAACTACTCAAAGAGAAATCCTTCGCTTGTTGCCGATATTTGGGGCGACTGGCGTGAAGAAATTATAATGCCGGTAAACAAAGGCTCGGCAACAGATCAGGCATATTTGAGAATATATACCTCAACAATGCCTACAGATTACAGAATTACAACATTAATGCACGACTGCCAATACAGATTGTCAGTTGCGTGGCAGAATGTCGGATATAACCAACCGACACACGCAAGTTATTATATAGGTTCTGTGGCACTTGCAACAGACGAAAGCGGCAATACACTTAACTATCTTGCACCGGCAGTGCCTTATACAAAGGTGACATATTCGGCACCGGAGCAAGTAGCGGTCACTGGAATGACTTTGGAGAAAAAGTCAATAGAAGTTGAAAAAGGCAAGACAGAAGCAATCAATGCTATTATCACACCTGAAAATGCGACAAGAAAGGGTATAACTTGGACTTCGTCCAATGCAAACGTGGCAACTGTTACAAACGGTGTTGTGAAAGGTATTTCAGCCGGAACTGCAACTATAACGGCAACAACCAAAGACGGTGGCTTTACAGATACTTGTGAAGTGACTGTTACGCAAAATGCAGTTACGGGCGTAAGAATTTCAGAGAAACTAATTGATTTGGGAATGGGTTACAAAAAGCAAATTACCGCAACGGTAATGCCTGATGACGCTACGGATAAGTCTGTAGAATGGACATCGGAAAATCCTGAAATCGCAACAGTTTCGGACAACGGTACAATCACAGGTAAAAGCTACGGCAGAACGGTTGTAACCGCGACTACCACAGACGGCGGATATACCGCAAAGTGTGTGGTAAGAGTTAAACCGATAGATGTAGTTGACGCAACGGGTAACAATGAGTTTGTATCGGAAAATACTGATGCAAACACTGCATTTACAGGAAGTGCCAACAGTGCGGTTATTTCGCAAACAGGTGCGACTGACGGTGCGGAGGCACATAAAGATTTTGAAGTTTATGACAGCGGTAAGGTTGAGCTTGAATACAGACTTACAACAGGCGGTGTAAAGGTTGACGGTTCAAATTGGAACTGGACAGGACATGAATATACAATGGGAATGAAACTTCTTGACAGTGAGGGCAACAACATTGTGAATATATATCAGCCGTATACCACAAAGGCTCAAGACTTGATGGCACAAACTTCTGCCGATTCTGCGGCAGCTGTTGTAACCGCATCGGGTTCGGGATGGTCAAACAGCGGTAACGTTGCGGGTAATATTCAAGGTAGTTCAAAGCGTTGGAAAGTAAAAGTCACATTGGATTATGATAATGATAATTGTACTGTAAAGGTTATGGGTACAGACGGAACATGGGCAAATGATGACGGCGTAATGCAAAGAACATTTGCGCTAAACGGTGCTAAATTCAAGACATTAAGTTTGTATACTCAAAAAATGGAAGATTATGCTTCGGCTACTTTAACAGCGTCGCCGAAAATCGAAAACCTTGCATACAGTAAGTCAACGACTGCTTCGGGTGTAACAGAAGAATTGTATAACAAGGGCGGTGACAGTAAGTTTGCTGAAAGTGACTTGACAGATTGGACACAAGTAGGTACAGACACTGCGTCACTTGCTGTAGACAGCGACAATAACCGTATTTGGTATAATGCGACTCAACCGACAGGTGAATACAGTGCGGAAAAGAATTTTGAAGTAGGCAATAATGCTATCGTAACTTATGATGTTGATTGGTATTTCGGAAGTGCGGTAAACAGAGACGGTAACTTTGAGTATCTTCAAATCGGTAATATTCGTCTTGGTTGGACAAACGGCTATAAGATGTTCCTAAGCACAGACGGCGGAGCAACATGGCTTGACAGCGACAGTGACGGCACAAATGACAGCATATTCAACGGTGCAAATCAAACATACACTAAGAATGTTAAAGTGACGGTTAATACTGCTACAGGTGTAGCATCACTTTGGTTTGACGGAACAAAAGTAGGCGATTATACTACAGAAAACGCAACAAATGCTGTTAAATTCGGATTTACTCGTGCCGGTGCGGCACCTAACTGGGCTGTTCCGAACGGTATCGACAGAATTAAAGTGTCACAATTTGTTCAAGGTGAAGAACCGCTTGAATTTTCAGAAGTGAAAGTAAGTGGAAAAGACGATAAGACTGCTACGGTAACATATGCGGTTGTTGATGAAGATGTTGATGACATTTCATTGATAGGTGCATTGTATGGCAAGGACGGTAAACTTGTTGAAATCAAGACAGTCCCTGTTGCCAATGTTGAAAAAGGCAAATATTTGGAAAGTGAAATTACTTTTGACAAAAGTATCAAAGAAAATAATTTGAAAGTATTTATGTGGGATTCGCTTGGTGGTATGACAGCACTTTGCGAAAATGCTCAATAACAAATTTAAAAACAAAAATCGCAGACTATAAGGTCTGCGATTTTTTTAATGTGTTATTTAGTATGTTTTCGAGTTCTATTGCTTTTGATACGACTTCGGGGTCGGAAAGACAATAATTTTTTTCAATTATAAGATTATCAAAATCTGTTTTCAGTTGTTTAATGTTGTTCATTTATGTATGCTCCTTTCGATTACACGGTTATATGTAAACCACTGCTTGTTGTATTTATTTTACAATATATGATAAAACTTGTCAATATATTGTGGTGTAAAAGGAGCAACTTTCGTGTTGCAGAAAACGACACAACCGTTTAAATTTCACTGTCTTTCTTCGCTTTAACCTGTAAAACGACAAAAGCTGACACAGCGGCAATCATAAACAGTATTGCAACAAGCTGAGAAATGCCGAGAACATTTGGAATTACATATAATATATAATTCGGATTTCTCATACCTTCAAGGAACAGTCTGCCGAATGAATACCAGAAAATATAGAAACAAAATACCTGTCCGTCATTCTTTTTTTTGTCACGAATCAGAAGAAGTATCACAAGTCCGATAACATTCCATATCGATTCATATAAAAATAATGGGTGAACAGGTGTTGCACCGTTTATGGACATACCGAAAAGGCTGTTTGTTTCACCGCCGTACACTTCGACGTTTACAAAGTTTCCGAAACGTCCGATTGCTTGACCGATAAAAAGACCGGGTGCACATACGTCAAAGACTTTGGCGATATTCAGCTTTTTAACCTTGCAGTATATAACGGTTGAGATTATCGCACCGATAATACCGCCGTAAATAGCAAGTCCGCCGTTCCAGACTTTAAACATATCGGCTATCGAGTCAAATTCATCGAGTGCGAAAAGCACATAATATATTCTTGCGCCTATTATTCCGAAAATAAGTCCGAACAAGGCGATATCCCATACATTATCTTTTTTCACACCACGCTTTTCACAGGTTTTATAAACGAAAAATAATCCCAAAAGAAAACCCGAAAGAATGATAAGCGCATACCAATAAATAGGCTTTGAGCCTATTGAAAATGCGACAGGTGAAATGTTTAGAGAAATACCGAGTTTAGGAAAAGCAATGTTGTTCATAATCATACCTCCTTCATAGTAAGTGAAATACGTTTTTTCGGTACGTCAACTTCAAGTACACGAACTTTCACAACGTCACCGACTGAAAGTACGTCGGTTGGGTGCTTGATGTATCGGTCACATATTTGCGATATGTGTACAAGTCCGTCTTGATGAACACCTATATCGACAAATGCACCGAAATCTATAACATTTCTCACCGTTCCCGTCAGTACCATATCCGGTTTTAAGTCTTCCATTGAGAGAATGTCGCTTCTTAAAACGGGTTGCGGCAATTCTTCACGCGGGTCGCGGCCTTTCTTTATAATACTGTCGGCAATGTCTTTTAAAGTGATTTCACCTATTCCGAGTTCTTCGGCTAATTTATGTGTATTTTCTTTCGACAGACGTTGCTTTAAATCCGCAACAGTGCCGTCTTGAACGTCTTGTTCGGTATATCCCATATGCTTAAGCAGCTGCGCGGCGGCTTTGTAGCTTTCAGGGTGGACGGAGGTGTTGTCAAGGACGTTGTCACCGTCTGTTATACGCAAGAAACCTGCGCACTGCTCAAATGCTTTTGCACCGAGTTTTGGCACTTTCAAAAGTTCTTTTCTTGTATTGAATTTACCGTTTTCTTCGCGATATGTGATTATGTTTTTTGAAACGGTTTTGTTAATTCCGGCAACATATGAAAGCAGTGACGGAGAGGCGGTGTTAAGGTCGACACCGACACTGTTTACACAATTTTCAACCACTCCTCCGAGTGCCTCACCAAGTCGCTTTTGGTTCATATCGTGCTGATACTGTCCGACGCCGATTGACTTAGGGTCAATTTTTACAAGCTCTGCAAGCGGGTCTTGCACGCGTCTTGCTATTGAAACGGCACTTCTGAGTGCAACGTCATATTGTGGAAATTCTTCGGTTGCAAGCTTTGACGCGCTGTAAACCGACGCACCTGCCTCGTTTGTCATAATGTAAAATACTTCTCGGTCAATTTCTTTTAAAAGGTCGGAAATAAATATTTCGCTTTCCTTTGAGGCTGTTCCGTTACCGATTGAAATTAAGTTTACGTTGTTTCTTAAAATCATATCCGTAAGAATTTTCTTAGCCTTGTCTTTGTCGTGGTTAGGTAATGTGCAGTAAACAACGTTGGTGTCAAGGACTTTGCCTGTTTCGTCCACAACCGCGACTTTGCACCCGGTTCTGTAACCCGGGTCAAAGCCCATAACGATTTTATCCTTAATAGGCGGTTGCAATAAAAGTCCCGAAAGATTTTGATTGAATACCTTTATTGATGCCTCCTCGGCATTTTCTGTAAGCATATTGCGTATTTCTGTTGATATGGACGGCGCGATGAGTCGTTTATAACTGTCCTCGGCGGCAAGTTTGACGTACTTTGTAGATGGTGATTCGTGTTTTGGAGTAAGTTGTCTGAAAAGATAGTTTGTGATTTTTTCTTCGTCAATATCAATTTTTACTGATAAAAATCCTTCTTTTTCGCCACGATTTATCGCAAGCAATCTGTGGTTTGCAAGTTTTTTTATTGGTTCGGCAAAATCATAGTAAAGACGGTATACACTGTCGTCTTCTGTTGACGCTTTTGAAACCAAAAGACCAAAGTCGATTGTTTTTTGACGAATATCTTTTCTGTATTCGGGGTTATCACTGATTTCTTCGGCGATTATATCCATAGCACCGGCTATTGCATCTTCACTGCTTTCAACATCTTTTTCGGTATCGATAAAATCAAGCGAAATACTTTCTATATTATCATTCGGATTTTGTGCAAGGATAATTTCGGCAAGCGGTGCCAGTCCTTTCTCTTTTGCGATAGTCGCTCTTGTGCGGCGTTTTGGTCTGAACGGACGGTATATATCCTCAAGTTCCGATAATGTTACGGCATTTTCGATTGATTTTGCGATTTCAACGGTCAAATTTTCTTGCTCGTCAATCAAACGCAATATTTCTTCTTTTTTATCTTCAAGGTTACGTAAATATGAAAGTCTGTCGTAAAAATCTCGTAATATTTCATCACTTAGAGAGCCTGTTGCCTCTTTTCTGTAACGGGCAATGAAAGGAATTGTGTTTCCGTCATCAATCAGTTTTACAGTGTTTGTAACCTGTTCGGGGCGTAAGTTAAATTCAGACGTAAGCTGATTTATGATTTTTTCTTCTGATTTTTCCATTATGTATATCCTCCAAAAAATAATGTTTTGCTTTGAAATTATTCTGTAACAATTCTGCAAATGAATTTTAAAAATTCTATTCACAAACTGAAATATTTGTGATATAATAGTAACAACCACAATATATAGTGTGCAATTATGTAAACTCAACACCAAATATATATGTGATTAAAAATGCAGCTAAGCTCATTATATCCCATTTAGCTTAATTTTACAAGCAAAACAGTAAAATGAGTTAAAATGAGATGTACAAGCTGAAAAAAATACAAAAAACCTATTGCACTTTTGATTGATTTAGGGTAAAATGGAGTTAATGGGAGCGAATTGGAGCGTTTGGGGTGACAAACGGTCAAATTGGAGAGAGTAACCCATAAATCAATAAAAAGGCAGGTGACATTGAATATGGTAAATTTTGTTGACGAATATCCGCGTCAGCTTGACGAGCGCGGAAGAATTATCTTGCCTGCCAAAGTTAGAGAAAATATGTCCGAAACAGTGTACGTTACACGTTCAATGTCAGATAAATGCCTTCAATTATACACACAAGAGGAATGGGATAAGATTTCTGAAAAGATTAATCAACTCCCAACTGCCACAGACAGAAATGCTGCGGCTTTTGTACGTTTGTTTTTCGGTAAGGCTACTTCAGCCGTTATAGACAAGCAAGGCAGAGTGCCAATCGCAAAGCGTCTGATGGAATATGCTAACCTGAAAAAAGATGTTGTGCTTGTAGGTGCAAACACACGTCTTGAAATATGGGACAGTGAAGAATGGGATAGATACCAAGATGAACTTTCAGACGATATTATGATGGACGGAATATTAAATTACGGACTTAATATTTGATTTGAGGTTGTCGATAAAGTGTTGACGGTTCAAAAAATTAATTGAAAGGGAATCAAAATGGAATTTAAACATATTTCAGTATTGTTTGGGGAAAGCATTGACGCGCTGAATATCAAACCGAACGGTATATATGCAGACGGCACACTCGGCGGCGGCGGACATTCGCACGGTATTTTGTCAACAAACGATTCGTGCCGACTTATCGGTATAGACCAAGACAAAGAGGCTATTGCGGCGGCAAAGGAACGTCTTAAAGAATTTGACGGCAGAGTGACGTTCGTAAATCGCAATTTCAGCGAGATTAAGGATATTTTATCAGAACTTGATATTGATGAAATTGACGGTGCGGTACTTGATTTGGGCGTGAGTTCATATCAGCTCGATAATGCCGAAAGAGGTTTCAGCTATATGCACGATGCCGCTCTTGACATGAGAATGAATACATCTTCGCCGAAATCGGCATATGACGTTGTAAATTCATATTCATGTGAGGAATTGATGCGTATTTTTTATGACTACGGCGAAGAAAAGTGGTCAAAGCGTATTGCGGAATTTATTTGTGAAAAACGTAAAACAAAGCCTATTGAAACAACATTTGAACTTGTTGGAATCATAAAGGCGGCAATACCGAAAAAAGCCCGTATGGAAGGCGGACATCCTGCAAAGAGAGTGTTCCAGGCGATAAGAATTGAAGTCAATAACGAACTTGGCATATTGGAAAATGCTATTAAAGACTTTGTGTCAAGCATAAAATCGGGCGGGAGATTGGCGATTATAACGTTCCATTCACTTGAGGACAGAATTGTCAAAAAAACATTTCAGGATTTGGCAAGGGGTTGCACTTGTCCGAAAGAATTTCCGGTATGCGTATGCGGTAAGAAACCGGAAATTAAAATTATTTCAAGGAAACCGATTTTACCGTCGGAAGAAGAGCTTGAACATAATTCACGTTCAAAAAGTGCAAAATTGAGAATTGCCGAAAAATTATAGGATAGGCTAAAGGATAATTAAGGGAGAGAATTATTGTGGAATACGGAAATTTGGCATATAAATTGCCGGAACAGTATGATGAACCGATAAAAAAGAGAAAACCACAAAAGAGAAAAGAGAAAACAGTTAATACCACAGCAGTCAGTAACAAGAGGAATCATGAACAAATGCAGTATAAGAGAACAATTTTTCGTGGAATATGCGTAACAGTGCTTTTGGCTGTATCAGCAGGATTTATGATTTCAAAATTCGTTGCTGTGAATGAAATGAACCAGCAGGTTGCGTCACTTAAAAGTCAGCTTACAACGCTTGAATCAGCAACAAGTCAGATGGTTTTTGATCTTGAACAGAGTGTTGACCTTACAAAAATTGAAAAAGAGGCAACAACAAGATTGGGTATGCAAAGACCTGAAAAGTATCAGACAATATATGTAAACGTAAAGCAAGATGATATGACAGAGAAAACTGCCGGTGAAGTAGAGGGGTTTGGACACGGTATTGTGTCTGTATTGAAAAAGATTGGTGGTAATATTGTACAATTTTTCAGCATAAAATAAAAATGGACTTCTATAATTATAAAATTATGAAAAATGTACATTTATTAAAGTATTAAAAGGAATTGATAAATTAATGAAACCATCATTAAATGAAATTAAAAAGAAAACGATATTTATGGTGTGTATCGTTGCTGTACTGCTTGCGTTGCTTGTTTTGCGAGTGGCATATTGGCAGATAATTAGAGGTGACGAGCTTTCGAGCAAGGCAAAGGCACAACAGCAGGGCAGCAGTATTGTTACAGCCTCAAGAGGAGATATTTACGACCGTAACGGTAAGGTGCTTGCGGAAAGTGCAACGGTAAACACACTTATTTGCAATCCTAAGGATATTGAGGCGGACGGTGACAGTGAAGTAATCGCCGCAAGATTGGCTCCTGTTTTGAATATGGATCAAAACGAAATCCTTAAGATTATAACAAAAAATTCAAGATACCAAGTTATAAAAAAACGTCTTACGAACGAACAGACCGAGGCGGTAAAAAAATTAAGAGATTCAGATGTTGACGCAACGATTGCAAAAGCATTTAAAGGGGTATATTTTGAAAATGATTCAAAGAGATATTATCCGTTCAACGTTGCACCGCATATTTTGGGATTTACGGGATATGACAATAACGGTTTGCAGGGAATTGAACTTACTTTCGACGATGAGCTTATGGGGCGTAACGGAAGTATAGAAACTAATCAGTCGGCAAAGGGTACAACACTTAAAGACCAACAAAATGAGTATTTGAACAGTTCTCAAAACGGTGATGACGTTGTGCTTACGATTGATGAAACAATCCAGCATTTCCTTGAAAAGCACCTTGAAGAAGCGGTTACGGAAAACAAGCTTAAAGAGGGTGCGGCAGGTATTATTATGAACCCGAAAACGGGCGAAATACTTGCAATGGCAACTAAGCCTGATTTTGACGTAAATAATCCGTATGATATTGACCAGTTTGAAAAATATGCGATAGATTTGGGATATGATACATCAGATGACACAAGTGACGATCCCGATGCAACACCGAAACCGACAGAAGATCCGAATAATTTAAGTGACGAGGCCATTGCGAAAATAAGAAATAAAATGTGGAGAAACAAGGTTATTTCGGATACATATGAACCGGGCTCGACATTTAAGATTATTACTGCGGCGGCGGCTTTGGAAGAACACGTTGTAGACCTTAATTCAACATTCTATTGTCCGGGATTTAAGATTGTTGCCGACAGAAAAATCGGTTGTGCAAACAAGAGCGGTCACGGCGCTCAAACATTTGTAGAGGGTGTAAGAAACTCTTGTAACCCTGTATTTATGGAATTGGGCGAAAGACTTGGGTATGAGAAATTTATGGAATATTTCACTGCATTCGGTCTTACCGAAAAGACAAACGTCGAACTTGTCGGCGAGGCGTCAAGTATTTATTACCACAATAAAATGAGTGAAGTCGATATTGCGACAAGTTCATTCGGTCAAGGTTTCCAAATAACACCGATTCAGCTTGTAACAGCCGTTTCGGCGGTTATCAACGGCGGTGAAAGAATGAAACCGCAGATTGTAAAGGAAATCAGAAACTCAAACGGAATTTTGAAAACGTATGAGCCGGAGGTTATAAGCCGAGTTATTTCGGAAGAAACATCTCAGCAAATGAGAGAAATTCTTGAATCGGTTGTATCGTTGCCGACATCAACAGGTAAAAATGCGTATGTAAAAGGTTGCCGTATCGGAGGTAAAACAGGTACTTCGGAAAAAGGTAACCGTGACGAAGAAAAACGTATTGCGTCATTTATCGGTTTTGCTCCTGCAAACGATCCGGAAATAGTGTGTCTTATAATGCTTGACGAACCACAGGTTGATAACAAATACGGCGGTACAATAGCCGCACCTTTGGCAGGTGAAGTTATTGAAGATGTACTAAACTATCTCGGTGTTGAAAAGCAGTACACAGAAAATGAAGAACCAGACGTTAAGCAGGAAATACCTGACGTTAGAACAATGGATTTGACAGAGGCGAAGAAAGCCGTTGTTGACAAAAAGTTGAATGTTCAAGTGAGAGGTGACGGAGATACGGTAGTTGACCAGCTTCCGAAACCGGGTACAATGCTTAACGAAGATTCAACGGTAATATTATATACAGAAGAAATTGACAAAACACATACGGTAACAGTACCTAATCTTAAAGGAATGTCCGTGGATAATGCGAAATATACTCTTGAAATGAGCGGACTGAACTTTGAGATTGTCGGTGCGGGACACAGTGAAGTGTCGAGTGCGTATGCGGTAAATCAGAGCATAGCGGCAGGCGAGGAGGTTACACCTGCAACAGTAATAGGCGTGGAATTCCGCCAAGTAACTTCAGACTAATAGGACAGGGGGAAATGTCAAATGTTAGCAAGTGAATTATTAGGCAGTAAATGGCTTGATGAGCATAAAGATATAGATATAACCGGAATAGCGTACGATTCAAGAAACGTACTTCCGGGAAACATTTTTGTATGTATCAAAGGCTTTGAAACAGACGGACATAAATATGCAGAAATGGCAGTTAAAAACGGTGCGTCACTAATCGTTGCCGAAGATAAAATAGATGTAGATGTACCTGTTTGGTATGTTGAAAATTCGAGAGTTGAAATTGCGGAAATGGCTTGTAAGTATTACGGCAATCCGTCAAGCAAATTTAAACTTATCGGTATCACAGGCACAAACGGTAAGACTACAATAACATATTTAATAAAGAGTATAATCGAAACAGCCGGTATGAGAATCGGTGTTATCGGTACAAATCAAAATATTATCGGCGACAAGGTGCTTGTTACGCAAAGTACAACACCTACAACACCGAACGCACTTGAACTTCAACAGCTATTTGCGGAAATGGTTGACAGTGATGCGGAATGTGTTGTAATGGAAGTTTCGAGTCATGCACTTGAACTTGAAAGAGTACACGGTTGTCACTTTGATGTGGGTGTGTTCACAAATCTTACGCGTGACCATCTTGATTTCCATAAGACTATGGAAAATTACTTAAATGCAAAGGCTAAGCTGTTTAAAATCAGCGATAAGGGTGTTGTTAATTTCGACGACGACGGCGGTAAGAAGATTGTTGCAAACAATGACTGCGATATATTAAAAGTCGGTCTTTCGGACGGTTGCGACCTTAAAGCAAAAAATATTGAAATTTCATCATCGGGTGCTGATTTTGATGTTGAATATGACGGTAAGACATATCGTGTTCATATAGTAATTCCGGGCAAGTTCAGCGTGTATAATGCAATATGCGCCATGGGTGCGGCATTGCAGATGGGTATTGATATGGATACCATTATCAAAGGCCTTGAAAATGCAACAGGAGTTGTCGGGCGTGTTGAGGTTGTTCCTACAAATACCGATTATACGGTTATAATCGACTATGCACATACACCGGACGGTCTTGAAAATATAATTAAAACCGTTAAAGATTTTGCAAAGGGTGAGGTTATAACATTGTTCGGCTGCGGCGGTGACAGAGATAATACGAAGCGACCGATTATGGGTGAAATCGCCGGAAAACTTTCGGATTACAGTATTATAACGTCAGACAATCCGCGTACGGAAGACCCTGTTTCTATTATAGAACAGATAGAAGTCGGAATGAAACGCACAGACGGAAAATATAAAGTAATAGTCGACAGACGAGAGGCTATCGCATATGCTCTTGACCACGCAAAGAAAGATGATGTAATCATTCTTGCGGGTAAGGGACAGGAAACATATCAGATAATTGGTAAAGAGAAACACGACTTTGACGAACGTGTTGTTGTATATAAACACCTTAATAAATAATTGAAAAGGGCGGCTGAAAAACTACCGCCCTTATTTTTGAGCATAGGACAAAAAGAGAGAAAGGATTTAATTTATTATGCAGGCAATGACGATTGAAGATGTATTAAAAGCAACTGGGGGAACACTTTTAAGCGGTGACATACACCAAACTTTTAACGATGTAATCAGTGATTCGAGAAAGGTTACGGCAGGTGTGCTTTTTGTGCCGCTTGTCGGTGAAAAGTTTGACGGTCACGAATTTATAAAGGCGGCTTTCGACCTTGGTGCTTCGGCTGTTTTGACACAGAGAGATACCGAGCTTTTAGTAGATAAGACAATCGTAAAGGTTGAAGATACATTAAAAGCATTCGGCGACATTGCAAAGTATTACAAGCAAAAGTATAATGTTCCGACTGTTTCCGTTACGGGCAGTGTGGGAAAAACTACTACTAAAGATATGCTTGCATCAGTCCTTTCACAGAAGTATAATACACTTAAGACAATGGGCAACTTCAATAATGAAATAGGTTTGCCTATTACGATTTTCGGACTTGAAAAAGAACATGAGGCGGCTGTTCTTGAAATGGGAATGAACCATTTCGGTGAAATCGAACATCTTGCTGATATAGGCAGACCTGATGTTGCGGTTATAACAAACATCGGTCAGTCGCATATTGAAAATCTCGGCTCACGCGAAGGCATTTTCAAGGCGAAAATGGAAATGACAAAGCTGTTTACAAAGGATAATACACTTATAGTAAACGGTGATGACGATTACCTTTCAAAAACAAAGGGTATGGGTGAATACAAGGTAGTATATTACGGTATAACAAATCCCGAAAATGATGTTTACGCAAAGGATATTGAAAATAACGGACTTAACGGAATTAAATTCACCGCAGTTGTTGACGGCGGCGAATATCCTATTGAAGTAAATATTCCGGGTAAACATAATGTGTACAATGCGCTTGCGGCAATATGCGTAGGACGTGAATTTGATGTGCCTATGGATAAGATTGCAGAGGGAATACGCAGTTTTGAACTTACAAAAATGAGATTGGCTGTTGAAGAATATAACGGTATTACGATAATCAATGACTGTTATAATGCGTCACCGGATTCGATTAAAGCGGCACTCGGAGTGCTTGCGGATACAGATAAAAACAGAAAAGTCGCAATTTTGGGCGACGTGCTTGAAATGGGCGATTTTGCAAAAGACGCACATTACAATCTCGGTAAGGCTGTCAAGGAGAACGGAGTGGACTTGCTTATAACAGCCGGTGAAAATATGAAATATCTTGCACAAGGTGCAAAGGATAACGGTGTAGAAAATATAGTGTCATTTGATAAAACTCTTGAAGTGTGCAACTATGTCAAAGATGAAATCAAGAGCGGTGACGCGGTGCTTATAAAGGCGTCAAGAGGAATGCACTTTGAAGAAGTATATAACACAATTAAAAATAAATAACGAGAGGAAAAGGATTAAAAAATGGAATTGATAAAAGAAATGTTAATGTCATCATTGCTTACACTTGTCGTTGCACTTGTTGTAACGCTTGTGTTCGGACCTGTGTTTATTCCATGGCTCAGAAAACTTAAATTCGGTCAGGAAATAAGAGAAGAAGGTCCGAAGTGGCACCAGAAAAAATCGGGTACACCGACAATGGGCGGTATTATGTTCATAGTTGCAATGGCGATTGCGATACTTGTAACAACCGTCATTTTTGCAATGAACGGTAATTTTAACACGACATACGCAAGATGTATTGTATTGTTTGTAATTTCACTCGGTTTCGGTGTTATCGGTTTTGTGGACGATTACATTAAAGTAGTAAAAAAACGTAATCTCGGACTTACAGCACCGCAGAAATTCATAATGCAAGTTGTGCTTGCGGCAATTTATATTGCAGTGCTTTACTTCATAGGCGAGCTTGATACGGCGATTAAAATACCGTTTACAAGTATTGAATGGATAATGCCGATATGGCTTTACATACCGTTCGTAATGTTCGTTGTCGTAGGTGTTGTAAATGCTGTAAATCTTACAGACGGACTTGACGGTTTGGCATCAAGTATAACGACAATAGTTGGAATATTCTTTATGCTTGTGTCATATATCGTATTTAAAGAGTATGGCGTGACTGTATTTTCAGCGGCATTAATCGGCGGTTTGATAGGATTTTTGTGGTATAATAAATATCCTGCAAAGGTGTTTATGGGTGATACAGGCTCACTTTTCTTGGGTGCGTCGGTTGCACTTATGGCGATTGACCTAAAAATGCCTATACACCTTATATTGATAGGTTTTGTTTACTTTATGGAAACACTTTCTGTAATTATGCAGACTGCATATTTCAAATATACAAAGAAGAAATACGGTGAGGGAAGAAGAATATTTAAGATGAGCCCTATTCACCACCATTTTGAAATGTGCGGTTGGAAAGAAAAGAAAATCGTTGCGGTATTTACATTGGTAACGGTAATTACTTGTGCCGTTGCATATTTTGCAATTTAAGACGAATTAATCGGAAGGAGATTTAGATATGGCAGGGACTGCATATCCTAAAAGAGCTATAAAACAGAATAGACGAACAACTCGTGCTAAAATAGGAAAACCGGTTAAGCTTGCACGAATGGGAGAGATAGACTATACATTTTTGTTTATAGTAATATTGTTGCTTTCATTCGGTTTGGTAATGCTGCTCTCGGCGTCTGCACCTGCCGGAAATACTTTACATAACAATTCGTACTACTTCTTTAATAAACAATTCCTTTGTGCAATATTGGGACTTATCGGAATGTGGGTTATTTCAAGGATTGATTACAATAAATATAAAAATACCGTTCCGAAGTTTATGATTGTATGTACAATACTTTTGGTCTGCGTTCTTATACCGGGTTTGGGTGTAAAATTGAACGGTTCGAGAAGATGGCTTAATACTCCGTTTCTTCAGCTTCAACCGTCGGAATTTATGAAACCCGTTATAGCGATGTATTTTGCACGACTTGTCGATTCGGGAAAATATAATTTGAAACATCTTAAGGGTAATTTGCCGTATATAGGAGTTATGCTTATAGTTGTCGGACTTATGCTTATGGAAACACACCTTAGCGGTGCGATAGTTATTGCCGGTATCGGTGTAAGCGTTATGATTGCAGGCGGTACACCGATTAAACCCGTACTTATCGGAGCACTTATTCTTTTGCCGATCGGCTTAATCGGCGTCCGCGCACTCAGCGGTGTAAGATGGGCACGCGTAACAAGTTTTATGAATCCGTTTGCGGATATTCGTGACGAAAGTTATCAGGTTGTGCAAGGACTTTATGCGATTGGCTCGGGCGGTATTTTCGGACTTGGCTTGGGACAGAGTGTACAGAAATATTCGTATTTGCCTGAACCGTATAATGACTTTATATTCGCGATTGTTTGTGAGGAACTTGGTCTTATCGGTGCGGCTGTTGTAATTTTGCTTTTTGCGGCGCTTATTATAAGAGTAATAAGAATTGCTATGAATGCACCCGATACATACGGCTCACTTGTTGCGGTGGGTATTGCGGCTCAGCTTGCTATTCAGACGATACTTAATATCGCCGTTGCAACGTCGAGCGTACCGAATACGGGCGTTGCATTGCCGTTTTTCAGTTACGGCGGTACGGCGATAATAACGCTTTTATGTGAAATGGGAGTATTGCTTAATATATCAAGACATTCCGTAAAAGATTAATGTGGAGGAAGATTTATGAGAGTATTATTTGCGGGCGGAGGAACAGGCGGACATATTAATCCGGCTATTTCAATCGCCGATTATGCAGCTAAACAGGATAAGGATTTTAAGGCTTTGTTTGTCGGTACAAAATCGGGACTTGAAACAAAACTTGTACCGAAAGCAGGATATGATATTGAATATATCGAAATACAAGGCTTTGACAGAAAGCATATTTTCAGAAATTTTGAAACGGTAAAAAAACTTATTTCAGCAAGAAGAAAGTGCAATAAGATTATAAAGGAATTTAAACCTGATTGTATCGTTTGTACGGGCGGATATGTAAGCGGCCCTGTTGCTATGGCATCAAAGAAAATGAAAGTGCCGTCGCTTATACATGAGCAAAATGTGTATCCGGGTATGACGGTAAAAGGCAGTGCAAATTATGTTACATATCTTGCACTCAGCTTTGAAGAAACAATTAATCATATGCAGCATAAGGAAAAATGTGTTGTAACAGGTAATCCGATCAGAAGTGAAATACTTCATTCCGATTACAAAAAGTCAAGAGAAAAGCTCGGTATAAAAAAGCCGTTTGTGCTTATTTTCGGCGGCAGTTTGGGTGCGGACAGAATTAATGATACGGTAATCGGTATGCTTGACAGAATATCAAAGGACAATAAAATCGAATTGCTGTTCGGAACCGGTGACAGAAATTACGATAAAATAATGAGTAAAATTAAGGAGAGCGGAATAACTCTTTCGGATAACATAAAGATTGTGTCATATATTGACAATATGGCGGAGTGTATGGCGGCGGCAGACGTTGTTGTATCAAGAGCAGGTGCGATAACCGTAAGCGAAATTGCTGCACTCGGTAAACCGTCAATACTTATTCCGTCACCGAATGTTGTGCGTAATCACCAAGAGCAGAATGCAAGAGAATTTGAAAATAAGAATGCGGCAGAATTAATTTTAGAAAAAGATTTGACGTCTGACGCATTATACGATAAAATAATGTCTATGGTAAGCGATAAGGAGAGATTGAAAGAAATGTCGGAAAATTTGAAACCGCTTGCCAAAGTAGACGCACTTGAAAAAATATATGAGCTTATGATAAAAATGGCAAAAGGAGATAGAAAATGAAAATCACAACAGTAAAAGGTACAAATGATTATCTTCCTGAAGAAGTCAGACTTAGAGATTATCTTCAAAATCAAATTTTAAATACATATCAGGATGCCGGATTTGAACGTATTATGACGCCTGCAGTTGAAGATATTGAAAATCTTGATAAGAGTGACGGCGGTGATAATCTTAATTTGATATTTAAAATTTTAAAGCGTGGAGATAAGCTAAAGAAAGCAATGGACAGCGGTGATACAAATAAGCTTTGTGATATGGGACTTAGATATGACCTTACACTTCCGCTTTCAAGATATTATGCAAATAATCGTGAACAACTTGTTCTTCCTGCAAAGTGTATACAGATTGATAAGGTGTACAGAGCGGAAAGACCGCAAAAGGGCAGACTTCGTGAGTTTGTGCAGTGTGATATTGATATAATCGGCTCATCTTCTATAAGCTCTGAAATCGAGCTTATTCATACAACAGCAAAAGCACTTTTGTCGCTTGATATAAAGGACTTTACCGTAAAAATTAATGACAGAAGAATTTTAAGAGCATTGCTTAAAGGTGTAGGCTTTGAAGAAAGTCAGCTTGACAGCGTGTGTATTACATTTGATAAAATGGATAAAATCGGTACTGAGGGCGTTATCGGTGAGCTTACCGATAAAGGCTTTGACGGCGGTGCTATCGCAAAATTCGGTGAAGTCATCGCAAAACCACTTACTGTTGAAAGCGTAAAAGATGTTTGCGGTGAAGAATCTGCCGAAAGTATTGAAACAATAATTAATGCCGTTGAAAAACTTTCGGACGGTGCGTATAAGATTAAGTTCGATATTTCGCTTGTAAGAGGTCAGGGATATTATACGGGTACTGTTTTTGAAATCGTAAGCGATAAGTTTAAAGGCTCTATTGCCGGCGGCGGTCGTTATGATAACTTAATCGGTAAATTTACGGGTGAAAATATTCCTGCGGTAGGTTTTTCAATAGGTTTTGAAAGAATTTTCTCACTTCTTACAGAGGCAGGATATACAATTCCCGATACTAAAAAGAGAATTGCTTTGCTTCACGATAAAGCAGACGTTGTAAATGCAATAGAAGAGGCAGAAAAACTGCGTAAGGATTATGATGTTGTAATCTATGAAAAGCCAAAGAAATTGTCTAAATTCCTTGATAAAATTCAGGCAAAGGGTTACTTTGGTTTCTGCTTCCTTGGAGAAGAAATAAGAGAATTGAAGAAATAAGAATTAAAGCAAGCTATACAACAAAATAGCTTGCTTTTGTTGCTTGAGAATGTGAGGTTGTGAAAATATGAATTTGGGATTTTATATGCCTACAAAGGTTATTGTGGGAAAGAATTGTGTCAGAGAAAACAGCGATGTTTTCAAAATAGGAAAGAAAGCACTTATCGTAACAGGCAAAAATTCCGCAAAATCAAGCGGTGCACTTGACGATGTCAAATATGCACTTGAAAAGAATAATATTGAATATGTAATATTCGATAAGGTTATGAGTAATCCGACAGTTGAGTGTGTGTATGACGGTGCGGAAACGGCAATGGAGGAAGAAGTTGATTTTGTCATTGCCATAGGCGGCGGCTCGCCGATGGACTCGGCAAAGGCTATTGCATTGCTGGCAGTATCGGACATTGAAAGAAAGAATTTGTTTGACGGCAACATAGGCAATAAGGCACTTCCTATGATACATATTCCGACAACTGCCGGAACCGGTTCGGAGGTTACGCCGTATGCGATTTTGACAAACCACGAAAAACAGACAAAAAAAAGTATTGCGTCACCATGCCTTTTCCCAACATACGCATTGCTTGACGCAAAATACACAAAAAATCTCGGACTTGCCACTACGGTAAATACCGCAATAGATTCACTTTCACATTCGGTTGAAGGAATGATGTCAAAGAGGGCGAATATAATGGCTGATGTAATAGCTAAAGAGGCTGTTAAAATTATTGCGTCAACATTTGACGATTTGATTAACGGTGAACTTACGGAAGACGACAGAGAAAAACTGCTTTATGCGTCAATGCTTGGAGGTGTTGTCATATCGCAAACAAAAACAACGGCGGTACACGCAATGGGCTATTCGCTTACATATTTCAAAAATATCGACCACGGCAGAGCAAACGGATTGTTGCTCGGTGAGTTTACAAAGTATATTGAAAGAAATGATAAGGACAGAGTTAAGGAAATATTGTCTTGTATGAATTTAGACAGTGCAGAAGAATTTAAAAATATTCTCGTGAAAATTTTGGGTGATAAAGAAAAGTTTGAAAAAGAAGAACTTGAATTGTATGCAGAAATTGCTCAAAATGCAGGCGGTACACTAAACAGTATGTTCGTTCCGTCAAAAGATGAAATACTTCAAATATATGTTGAGTCATTGATGTAAAAACGGCGGTCTTTGACCGCTGTTTTTTTTATGTGTGGAATGTTAAAGGGCGGCCAATGACCGCCCGTACGAATATGAATGGCAGATGACCGCTTATGTTAAACAATCGCTTATGTTAAACAATATTGTATGTAGGGGCGACCATTGGTCGCCCTTTTTATAGGATATTAAGGCAGTAGGGGACGGCGCCACGATGTCCCGAGAAGCCACCCCACAGTCGGCGTTGCCGACAGCTCCCCACAAGGGGAGCCAAAAAGCCTCTCTTTGAGGAGAGGTGTCACGAAGTGACGGAGTGGCGGCAAAAATCAATCACCTGTCAAAAAATCTTTCGGCGATTTACCGGTAAGTTTTTTAAATGCTTTATAAAACGTGGAATAATCATTAAACCCACATTCATAGCAAAGACCCATAATATCCGCACCTTCGGAAAGCATTTGTTTCGCCTTAGTGATTTTTCTTGTATTCATAAATTCTTTTATTGTAATACCGGTCTGTTTTTTAAATGTATGGCACATATAATACTTATTAATAAAAAATTTCTCTGCTAAAAAATCCAGTGTTATATCTGTGGAAATATTATCGGTAAGGTAATCGATTATATCGTCAATACGGTTATTATTTGTCGGTTTTATCGGCAAAACGGTGTTGTCAAGTGCATGATTTACCGCGACAAGGAACTGTAAAAAATACGATTTTATCATAGCGTCACTTTCGGGTACTCTGTTTGAAATGTAATGTTCAACATTTTTAAAATAATCGTAAAGTCCGAAAGACTGAACAATGTCTGACGGTATTCTGTTTTCTTCGCCCATAGGTGAAGAATTTATTTTATCAAACAAATCAAATTCGGGGATAAAGTCGGGATGTATCTGCATAAAAATACGCTCATACGGCTTTTCTGACTGAAAGAAAATCGTATGAAGTTCTCCTGGTCTTGTAAGCAAAATATCGCCAGGGTGAATTTTATATAGATTATCCTCGACTATGTACGTTGCATCACCCGATATAAAATATAGAAATTCATAATATTTATGAAGGTGCAAGTTAAGCTCCGGAGGCTTTGAACGGAAATAACTGTAAAGATATTCTTTCTGTTTATATGAAATTGCATCCATAAAATACACCTCCTACACAATTATTATAGCATAAAAGGACAATATTTGCAATATTTTGGACAACAAATGCAATGGAATAAATTTAATTATTGTGTTATTATATAACCGTAAAATAAATCTCTCTCATACAATCGTATTCTTATATGGATACGGTTGTTTTTTTTATAATAAAATATGTCGAAAAATATTTACTTGATACATTTTTTGTGATAGAATATTTATACCGATAATTTATAAAAAGGTTGAGGCAGTTGTAATGTTGAAAAAATATTTTGAGGACGATAGCTATAATATAATGCCGTGTGGCGTTGTTGCGTTTCAAAATGACAGTACGCTAAAAATTATTTCGGCGAATGATTACTATTATTCGACTTATGCGAACGGAAATTTTGAAAGTCTTAATATTTGCAAAGAAGACAAAAATATTATAGCTGATTTGAAAGATAAAAATGAAGTGGTATACAAATGTATTGTTTCGGACGGGACGATACGTTATATTTGTATGCATTTGACTAAATATAATGAAAATGATATTCTCGGTATTCTTATTGACGTTACGGAACAGCATACGAATCTTGTCAGGATGAAAGATGAGAGAAGATGTTTTACGTTTGCTCTTAAAAGTTCAAAAAATATTGTTTTTGAACATAACGTAGCGGACGATAATATGACTTTATATATTCCGGTGAAAGGTCAAACCGAACTGAAAAAAATGTCTATCCCCAATAATACGGAAGATGCTGTTTATGAGCTTGCGGATAAAAGAGATTACGGTTATCTTAAAGAAAACATATACAATGAAAAAGTAGAAAATATAAGTGTCAGAATGAAGTTGCCGGGTAATAAGAATTATGAATGGCACCGCATTTTCAGAAATTTTGAACGTGATGAAAAGGGTAATCTTAAAAGAATTTTCGGAACAATAACGAATATCGAGGACGAAAAACATCATGAAAAAGAATTAAAAGAAAAAATCGAGATTGACCCGGTACTTCATGTCTATAACAGAAATGCAGGCGTCGAGAGGATTAATGAGTATATAAAATCCAATCCCGAAAGCAGAGATTACGCACTGTTTGTTATTGATATTGATGATTTTAAAAATATAAATGACACATACGGACATTTATACGGTGATACCGTTATTGCCATGGTTGCGGAAATGCTGAACAAGGCAACCGATGACGACGCTATTGTCGGAAGATACGGCGGTGATGAATTTTTCGTGTTTTTGAAAAGTAACAGAATAGCCGAGAATGCCGACAGAGTTGTTGACAATGTATGTAAGATTAATATTTCAGACGATAAGAGAATAACGTGCAGTGTCGGAGTGGCAGACGGCAGAATATTTGAAGAAGTGCCTAATTATAAAGCGTTGTTCTCAAAAGCAGATAAGGCACTGTACAGTACAAAAAAGAATGGCAAGGCTCATTGGGAGATATACAATGAAAATATTGTGTACGACAATTCAAGCCATGCGATTGATTATGAAGCTGAGGATGCCGAAAACAGTACGGAATTATTTAAGACACGCGATATGATGAAAGTGTTCCTTGAACTTTCTTCAAGTGCGAAAAACAGCGATGACGCAATGTATAAGATTATTCGGTATGTGGCTGAAAAGTTCGATATTGACTGGTTTCAGATAATGAAGGTCAATACCAAGGAAGATTTAATCACAATAAGCTATGAATGGTGCAGTGATCCAAAATTTCAGAATAATGCGGGAAAAAGAGGATATTATGCTCATTCTGACATTGAGCATTTCAAAGAATTCTTTGAAAAATATCCTGTATTTATTCTTTCAAATGAAAAAATAAATGGATTTTCGTTAAAGTTTCAACGTGAATTTGAAAAGAATAAAAAGAACGGTGAAGTGGTCTATAATGCAAATATTACAACAGGAGATTCGTTCTTTATGTTTGTTTGTACGAGATTCGGATATGAAAATCCTTGGCAGATAGAAGAATGCGTTGAATTGAATATGGCGACTAAGCTTATGACGATTTCTCAAAGCGATAAGGAAACGGAAAATGAGAAAAAGCTTAGAAAAATAATTGATTATGACCGCAAAACAAGTTGTTATACTATTGCAAAGTTTTATGAACAGATAGGCAGACTGAGAAAATTTGCAGAGGAAAAAGACGAGCAGGTTGCTCTGTTGAATACCGATTTTTCGGGAATGCTTGATTTCAACGAACGGTTCGGTCAGATTGAGGGAGATAAGTTTTTTGAAGAGTTTGTAAACTGTATTTTGTCAAGTGATAATGATTATAATATTATAACTCACATTGACGGTGCAGATATTTTTTACAGTGCGTTCAGATTTAAAAATTTAGAAAGCTTTGATAAGATAGAAACGGTAAATAAACAATTTAGTAAAATGATTAATGAAAAATATCCCGGCGCGCATATTATTGTTAAAACAGGAATTTATGTGCTTAAAACAAATGAAGTTGTGGGAGTGGGGCTGGATAAAGCTTTGAAAGCTAAAAAGACTGTGAAAAATCCTACGGAATCATTTTGCATTGTCTATGACAAAGATAAACATGAAAATAGCTGTTGCTAATTGCAACAGCTATTTTTTATTGAGTTTTCAATTTGTATAATCGGTCATAACTGTATTCATCGATAAGTTCGTAATTATTGTTAATTATATTCATAAACTGCTTACTGTTTACAATGTCGATATTGTGTATAACTACCCACTTAGGTTGTTTTTCAAGCATCATTTGATTAATTTGACGACCGAACTCGGGATACATTTCCGACCACCATTCCTGAAGAATAAATATCTTAAAGCAAGGCATAATGTCGGCTTGCAAAAGCCAAGTTGCCGAAATGTCGTAGCAGTATACGCTGTCTTTGTCTTCATCGGGAATTTGCGAGCTAAGCTGTTTTGCACTGTAATAAATATCCGAATATACGTCGCTTGTTTTGGCAGGGTGCCTTTGCGAATACAACTTCTTTGAGTAATGCACTATATTTGACTCTGATTGAACAAAGTAATTTGCCAACGGAAATGCCATTATTACGCAAAGTATTACTGCAAGAATGTTTATTTTATTTGATGTAATATAGAAGAATACAGCACAATAAATCGGTATTAAAGGTATAAGCGTTGTGTAATAATGCGTGTAACTGAAACCGAGTAATATAGGTATCAGTGCGAATATGGATATTGTTGTGATAAATGACGCAACCTTTGGACCAAGTCGTTTTGCGAAAAATGACGATATGAATATCATCATCAAGACAGGTGCAACCCATCGCAGAAGCAGTAATATGGCTGATGATGTCTTTTCTGATGAGCCTTCCGACGCGTATAGAAAGTTGAATACGAAAGTAGAAAACAACATATCCGACAGCGTCCCTTTAATAAGGAAGAAAAGGCATACAGGCACTGCCACTATCAATACACCGACTATAAAATACAGTATATTTTTAAATATTTCTTTGATATGCTCGTTTATAAAGTCGGTCATAATCGTAACGAATACAATACCGCAGATAATCAGTCCGTTGTTTACGCGGATAAATGCACAAATTCCAAAACATATTCCGTAAATAACCATATTTTTGTGAGGGTGAGGTGCTTTTGGGTGCTTTGTGATGAATTTTAATGCGGTGTAAATCGCTATCATACAGTAGAGAATACAGTATTCTTCCGTTAAGTTGCCGTCGCTGATTGTCGCACCGAATGCAAGAATGGTGATTATAACACAAATTACCGAGCGTATCGGTTTTGTGAAAAAACGTGCCGTTTTGTACATAAATATCGAAGATATTGAAAGGAATATACATTGTAGTATGAATACGCCTACTTTTGATTTTGTCAGGAAATATCCCAATGCATTTATGTAAAACAAAATCGGACCTTTGTGGTCAAAATAATCTCTGTATGCGTCCTTGCCGAGCGTTATCGCTTTTCCGAAGAATATGAAAATGCTTGAATCACCGTCGCATAAGTCCTTGTATAGCGGACTTGTGGACGCAGACAGAAGTAACAGAAATGCTATGCAGAATAATGTTAAAAACGCATAGATTATTAGATTTTTGCGTGTTTTTTTACTTTTTAAACTCACTGATATTTTTGTACCGATTTTTTTCGGATTGAGTTTTTCTTGTATATTGTCTCTTGTATTTTGTAAGAATTGCGTAAATTCAATTTTGTTCATTATATGCTCCTGTGTTTTGTGTATTGTTTAGTTGACATTAGTAAAACAAAGAATGTCCTAAAATAGACCTTGTCGTCTACGATTTTGTTAATGTCAACAAAATCGGTTGAAATCAGTTTGAATGCATTAGACAGTAAAAACTATTTAAGCTACGCCCATTATTGCAATCAGAGACAATGCATTTATGGTCAACACAATATGAAGATAAATCATTTGCTCTTTGATTGTGACAACCGGATTGTGAACATTCGTGTATAGAACAATAGTAGCTACCTTTGTTAGCTCTGTAATTGCAGTCAGGAACGCTACAAAGCCTTGTATTATTAAAGTCATTATTTTGCTGATTATTATTTTCGTAATTTTCTTTATCTTTTGTTGTGTCAATTAGATTTTGAAGTCTATCTTCCAAATCTGTTTTTTTGCCTTCCTTTAATGTGCGGACTTCTTTTGCTAAATCATCGGCTCTTTTTGCAATCGCTTCTCTATTTGTGGATATTTCTGCAACACGGTAATTCAAGTACAAAGATAAAGTAGCACAACCGCAAATAAGCAAAACAGAAACAATGACCGTAGGCAATAGATAGCGTAATAGAACTTTCTTTTTTATCTTTTTGATGTGTTCTACCTGCATTTGTTCAATGTTATCTTCGCTGTCAAAGCACATTCTATCAACATCTATGCGAGGATAACTTTTATATTTGATTTTCGGTTTATTGTTTTCTTCAAAAGTTATTTTTAATTTTTTCATAATACAACCTTCTTATTCATAATTCGATATCTTCTTTTGAGTTACATTGAGGACAAATAACAGATAAGTTTGGTATTGTTGTTTGACCTTTTGGCATATTATATTTTACTTTAAATGTTTTACCGAACCGAGAACAAGTGTGGTTGAAAAGTAATTGCTTTTGACTGACATTTTTTATTTGCGATTGGTTATGCTCAAAGCGCCTATCGTTCTTTTGGATAGTTTGGAAAATAGAAACTTGCAATTTTTTTCTTTTTCTGAAATACAAAAAAACAAGCGAAATTAAACCAAGATATATAGCCACTATAGGAATAACGTAAAAATCCCCTGTAAAGCAAGCACCAATTATATGTACTATTCGTTCTATTACGAACAAAAATAAGAACGTCGTGTGAATGTAATATGCTATACTATAAATGTATTTCCACGCAAATAACGTTGATAGTAAGAACATAACAGTGGCAATAACAAACAAAATACACATTAAAGCTGTATATATATTTAACAAAAAATATACATTATCTTGATTTAAAGTTATGGCTTTCAAGCAATTTGCGAAACTGCTAATAGCAGAAAAACTTCCAAGGAAGAGGTAAATCCAAAAAAACTTAAAGCCTTGCTTACTATTTTTTGCGTTCATTATTTTATCCTCCATTTCGGTTTAAGTGATTAGAATGAATATATGCAATATTTCTCAAAACATAATTTGTTTCGGTAATAATTCTTGATTTTGTTTCTTCTACAATGTGATATTTTAATCATCCGGGGAATGATGATTCTTCAATTTCTTTAGTTTCGAGGTTACCATTTGACACTGGATACAATGTCACGGTATGACCATACACATATTCATTGTCTGATGTAAATTCAAAGCGTTCATCTGCCTTGCAGTACGAAGTGTTGTATCCGAATTTATTTTCTGTCCCATACCAATCTGAACCGGAACAATAAAACATTTCATATGTCCCTAACGGCACATCAATATTAAGAGAGTTGTTGGCACGTACAAAAAAACTCATATCTCGACTTCTGTCGTTCCCATAATATTTTAAGTAGATATAATAATTATCGGACGTTTTAGTTGTATCTATAGTAAGCGGTGCAACGCACTGCTGTGAAGATGAGAGAAATACAGCACCGTTGTCAGGCAAAGGCTCTTGCGGTGGTAAACTCGGCTCGGTAGTTGCTGTATGGGGATTACTGTCATTTTGAGCTGCGTTGTTTGCAACATATTCTTGCGTAGGGTGTGATGGGCTGTAATCATAAGAAAATACACCATCAATATGCTTTATAATCGTTGGCGAGAAAAATATACATATCGGTAAAGCAATCAAAATGATAATCCCTAAAATCGTTGAAATATTTGGATGCTGTAATGTAAAAGCTTTTTTTCTTACTTTTTTCTTCACTTTTTTCGGAGCACTTTCCGGATTACTTTTCGGAGAACGCTTTTTTTTCAAATCAAACCAACTTGCTTTATATGTAATATTCGTAACAATCATATTACCTTTATGTGTTTCATAAAAATATAATTGATTATATTCATCCGCATATTTCTTATAGTCAAATTTTAAGTTGCGGACATCAATATATTTTTCTCTTATATACCCTTCAATTGTCAAAAGGTGCATTATGAGTTTTGTTTGTTGTTCCTGCTGATGTGGTTGTGAATAAGAGTTTGATTTCTTAGGCTCGGAATCGGTATCTTTTTTTATTATTTCTAATAACCATTTATCATATTTTGCTTTTTTTGCAGAATCGCTTAACACATCATATGCTTGGTTTAGTATTTGCATTTTTTCTGTATCACCGCCAACATCGGGGTGATATTTTTTTATTAAGTTATGATAAGCTTTTTTTATTTCTTCTTGTGATGAAGGATATTTAAGTCCGAAAACTGTGTAATAATTTATGTTATACATAACTTTCTCCCTTGTAATTGAAATCTCTAACTCTTTGTTCAATAAATTTTTCTTTACAACCTGTCATATTTGATCTTTGTTGCACCGTATATCCGTTACTGATATACTCGCACACATCATCATCGGAAATGGCAAGGAAAGTCACAAACAAGTCAGCCTCGTTCTCATATTTATCGAGGACTTGAAAAGTTGAACGCTCCATAAATATACGGTTTGTTTTCCTATGTAGTACTGCGTGACCTATTTCGTGACGTAATACTTGAAGTTGCATAAACTCATCAAGTGAACTGTTGATGTATATAATCATTCCTCGCTTATAGTATTGGCAAAAACCGTGTACTGGTTCGCCCAAATCGGAATAAATGATTTTATGTTCGTTCCTTGTGCTATATCTATCGGATTACAGGAATGATATTTAGATACAATTTTATTTACAATCCTATTTATAGGCAATACCTCAATTACCTTTACGATATTTTCTTGGTGTAAACTTGGCTTTGTTTTCTTTCTTTATCATTTCCATACCCATTTTCATAGCCATTATTATTTTTTGAACATCCTCATCTGTTGCGGGAGAACCGTCAAACATTAAACCGTCCTGAGATAATAATTGTTGTTCGGTATCGTCTAATATTTCTTGTATTTCTCTTTTATCTTTATTGTTTAATTCAGGAAGCTGTTCTTGACGCCCTAATAAGTAATCTATTGAAACATTATACAAATCCGCAATGAGATAAAGTTTGTCATTAAAGTAATCACCTGTACCTTCATACCACTGTCTAAAGGTAGCATAAGATGTACCAGTTTTCTCTTCAATGCTTTGAATAGTAGGGGTACTATTATTTTCGTGTAATTCTCTTGTTCTTGAACGAGCAATTTGTAATTCCTCAGGCTCTGCTTGATCTTCTAAAAGATAATTTATAGATACATCGAAGTATTTTGCGATTTTTACTAAAGTATTATAGTCAGGCTGACGTTTGCCTGTTTCCCACATTCCGATAGTTCCGGTAGCAATATTAAAGTCTATTGCGAATTGCGTCTGCGTCAATCCTTTTTGCTTTCTTAATGCTTTTAATTTTTCTGCAAACATCATAGTCACCTCCGTTGAATTCATAATATCACTATTAGTGAGATTATGCAATGAAAAATGTAAAAATAAAACAATACTCACAAAATGTTAAGAAAAGTATTGTTAATTCTCACGTTTTGTTACACAATCTTCACATAACGTGAGGATAAGAGGCGAGAACGTGAGAGAATGAAGGTGGAATTGAAGAAGGTGTACATTGTATCACACTCTGTTTTTTGACTAAAATTTGACTAACTGATTAATAAAAAAGTATAATATTTTACCGCCTTTTATAACATTTTATCACATTGATTTTATTCTCAAAAACATTATAAAAACCGTATAAACACTTGATATTCAAGCATTTATACGGTTTATACATTTTGGCGGAGAAGGAGGGATTTGAAGCAAGTACAGTATGTTTTATCATATATTTATGAGTATTTTTCTGTATTATGATATCCCATATATTCCGCATAAAAAGGCACTTTTTTAATAAAGGTGTATTATAAAAAATATAGAAGTGTTAGAAACGTGTTAGATAGTTCGCTATAATAAAAACCGCCTAATAAGGCGGTATCATTCTTCTAATTTTCAAGTGGACGGAATTAAATTCCGTCCACTTTTATGTTAACAGAAAAATAAGCAGTTGTCAATAGCTGATTCTGATAGTGAGGAATACTTAACTCTTAGGCGGTTTTTATATGTATAATTAATTTGTAATGGTTATAGTTTTAGTTGTATCGTCCCAATCAACATCACACCCAAACGCTTCCGCAACTGCGCGGGCGGGTACAAGTGTACGGTCGTTTATAAGCTGTGCGGGAACATCAAGAGTAACGGATTTACCGTTTTTATACATTGAATTGCTGTCAATGCTTAATGATATGCTTGTGCTTCCTTTTTTAGACGTAACGGTTTGAGTGTTGCCGTTCCAATCCACTGTTGCGCCCAATGCTTCAAATATAGCACGTAGTGGTACAAGTGTTCGTCCGTCTATAATAATCGGTGGTTGGTCGAAGTTTACAAGTTGTCCGTTTATTTTTACGGTTATCAATGCGGAATTTAAGTCTAAAGTATAAAACTTTCTTTCGCCGTTTTCATCAATATACCATGTTAAATTATTATCTATAAGTATGGGGTGGCAATCACCCGACAATTTTATATCATTTTTTGTCCGTATATCTGAAATAATTTCACCGTTGCCGTTTACTTGAACATATTTAACACCTTTACTTATACACTTTGTCGGACCATAATCACTAGTTTCCATAAAACTTGAACTTCCATGTGTGGTTACATAAGTAACTTTGTTACCGTCTCTTTTGGTAGGAGTAATATATTCAAGTTCTTCCCACAAAACTAAAAATCTATTGTCTGACAGCTTCACAAGATATGGTTTACTGCCGAATTGTTGTTTGCCGATATAGTTTGTTAATCGTACCTGTTTGACTTTTGATGTGTCAGTATTATTTTTACCGCTGACAAGTAAGACAATATCTCTTTCATCATAGTCAAGACCTTTCATCTCATATGAGGTGTATTCTGTAACTTTGCTATGGTCGGTTTTATTCATAGCAACCAAATAATTATTATCTGAATATTCAAATCCTCCTACCATAACACCGGTGCAGTTTGCACCGACTTTTCCGGGAATTTCAAATAAATTTACAGGGGTATATTTTAAAACTGTTCTGCCGTAATATTCAGATAACCATTTTTCAGGGTTTATACCCTCATATTTATTCAATACTACGCTTCGTGGGTATGCGTCTCCAACATCTAACAACACAAAATTATCTCCGTCATATATTGCAAACTGATTAAATGAATGGCTGACATGATTTTCTTGAAAATCACCTAAAAAGTTTTCTGCTGTCATTTTATCCGTATCTAAAATAATTGTAAGTTGTGATTGATGATGTAGACCGTCATCGGTCAAATAGCGTGTTCTTGATGTGTGTATAAACATTTTATTATTGTTTTCGCACATTCTCAATGTTCCCGCATCAAAAGGGCTGTTTGTATAGCAATCATTTACAGAAGCTTGCGCAAGACGATTAAAATCTTTATCATACTTAACAATTCGTATAACTTCTTTACTGTCGCTTTCTTCTGCATTATTTTGACCGAACACTATATAATTATATTTTTCACCCGAATAAAAACCTCCGAATTTTTCGAGCTCAAAAGGAACAGATTTGGTATAAATCAATTTATAATCGCTACTGTTATATGTACTTACGGTAATTTCTTTGTTATTGTAATCTACAGTATTAAAAGTATTGTTACCATTATCATAAATATAAGAATTGATTACATCTTGCCACCTGCATATGCTTTTCTTTCCGAGTTCTGTTCTGTCGGCTTGCTTTTTTTCTTCCGTTTGCTTTTTCTCGCGCGCTATTCGTTCGTTGGCTGTGGGACTTTCAACATCTCTCAAAAACGAATGTAATTTTAGTATTTGTGTATCAAATGTGGTTTCATATCCACACAGTAAATCAAATTGTTCCTGTGTTTCGGGTATTAGCTGATAACGATATTCGCCTACTTTATCAACTCTTATTCCGCGTAACTGTACGCCCTCTATTACTTCATTCAAATATTTATTGCCGATAGTACCGTTAGCGGAGTAAGTCATACTCCACCAAGTGCCGTCTGCTTCTGTAACAAAAAATTCAACTTGATTGGAAGCCTGTAATTCATCATCAGTTTTTGCATATACGGAGAATGACATAATCAGAAACATAACAATAGCCATTATACAACTAAAAATTTTCTTTTTCATTTATGTGCCTCCTTAAAATTATTCGACAACTCTAAAGCTTGAAAGAATTTGAATAACCTCTTGCTTATCGCTATCCGTGAAGACACCGTTTGGAGCTTCAGAATAGAATAATATATTACTGGCATAAGTAAAAGAAAATTCATCTTGATATCCGGATAAGCCTGCTGCGTCATGTTCACCTATATATGATTCAGGCATAACCGCATAACTTGTACCACCGTCAAACGGGTTAAGGTCACCTGTTTTCATATCATATTCACCGACAGCTTTAATTTCGCCGACCATAAAATCACCTAATGTCGAATAATCTTCATCAGTACCTCCTGCGTATCCGGGTATAAATTGTGAATCTGCCGCTTTGGATACTTCATACTTGGTTATAAATCTATCTCCACCCAAATTGCTATGCGAAATATAATTAATTTCTACACCATTATTATTTGTTAATGTAACCCATTCTTCTATTCTATCAGCTACATTAATATCTTCTTTAGTAACCGTCCAATTATCAGAATAATCGAAAGCAAATTGTGGACACGTTACAGAATTAACTTCACCGTAACGTGTTGTATATGTATGATTCAATACTGACAAATTATTGGTGTCATCTTCCTGTACAGGATTATTTGTTTCAGTTTTATTATTTAAATCAGTTGATGTCGGCAAAGGGGTAGATGTAGTTTCAACATCATTATTTAAACCTTTTAAAGAACATGATGAATTTACTAACATCGTTCCTAAAATTAGACCTGTCAATATTATTTTATATATGTTTTTCATTGATAATAACCTCCATTTTATTTTACTCTACGGCTTTAAAAGTTGAAAGTACTTTAAGTACTTCTTGCTTTTCTTCATCTGTAAAGTAACCGCCTTTTGATGTAGCATAAAATAATATTTCGAATGCATATGGGAAAGAAAGCATTTCTTGATATCCTGACATACCTGTTGCGTCATGTATACCAATATATGATTCGGGCATAACCGCATAGCTTATACCACCATCAAAATAATTAAGTTCACCTGTTTTTCTGTCATATTCTCCAATAGCTTTAATTTCACCGACCATAAAATTACCTAATACAGAATAATCTCCATCTTCTCCACCAGCATATCCGGGTATAAATTGTGAATCTGCTGCTTTTGATATTTCATATGCGGTTATAAATTTTCCGCCACCTCCTAAATCACTATGTGAAATGTAATTGATTTCTATATTGTCATTATTCTTATTTGTCAATGTAACCCATTCATAAATTGGTTTACCGTATTTGTTTACTTCCTCACGGGTAATTTTCCAATCATCAGAGTAATCAAATGTAAACTGAGGACATGTCACCATATTAATTTCGCCATAACGAGTTTTATATGTATTAATTTCAGGTTCTTTTAGATATGGGCATATACCTTTTCCAAATTCCCATTTATCAGCTAATCCGGCATAGCAGTTGTAATCATTAAAGTCATACGACCAAATGTCATCCCAATTTTCTTTATCTTTTCCGATAAATTCCATTCCTGCACTGACAGCGACGTATGGTGTTAATATTATGGCAATGCAAGGTTGATGTATATGATTTTGTGATTTGGAATTGAGAGCCGCTTTTATGTGCAATCCGATTTCAGGGTCGACAAAGACAGAGAAAAGACTTTTATCCTCATTTAAACCAAGAAAAGCTATACCTGTTCTAAAAACTATCTTTGGAGTAACAGTTGCTGACACTTCCAATTCAACATCCGGAGTTACTCTGAATTCGTTGCTTTTGTAGGTAGGTATTTTAATTCCTTGTGACGGACGATATTGCAAAGAACCGGAATGATGTATATCGCAAGAGGCGGTTACATATACTTCTCCGCTTGCATTTACTTTTAAGGCTATAGTTAAAAATATATTACCTACTTCAAAAGGTACTTTAAAAGGTATTTCCAAAATTGTTAGATCTTCTGTTTCGCCGGAGGCTTTTACGGTTAGTTCCGGTGATGCGTTAATATCTAAGTCGGCTGAAAAATTTGGTTGTCTTATAATTTTGCCGTCATATTTCATATCAGCATGAATAGTTCCGTCAATATCTATGCTTCCTATTATTGAAATGCCTTTTTGGGGCTGTATTTCTTTTGTAAAAGTTACTTTAAATCCGCCCGTTTTTGATTTATTGTCAAAAAACATTTTATTATCATTAAGCGAAGCGGTTAGCGTATTGTAATTAAATTTATTTGTGTTTGTCATTGCGTAAGATGAATTATCAGTTATAACAACGCCGTCTGGTAGATTATCTTTTATTATGTTTTCTGTTGAGAGAGCTGATTTTTTATTAATATCTATTTTATCAACAACATCTTCAAGAGATAAATTATTATCTTTTACTATAGTAGCGGTCTGATTTTTGATAATTATACTTTTAACCTTAACAGCCATACCTCCGGGTGCTTTTTCGCAATTAGGAATAACTAAAATATCGCCTTTCTTTAAAGACTTTATCTCATTATTTATATTTGAAAGTTCACACGTCATATCAGTGTTTTTAGTCAGAATATTGCTCTTTCTTTCTGAATCTAATTTTATAACTCCGTCTGCATAATCAACGAGTTCTTTTTCATCATCAGACATTTCCCAACTTTCAAGATAATCTGTTATATTTTTTATGATGGTTGCTGCTTCTGCTCTTGTCAAAACATTATCAGGTCGAAAACTTCCATCTTCGTAACCGTTTATTATTCCATATCCATTTAATTCGGAAGCATAAAAATCCGTATCATCATCTGTAATATCTTTAAATATACCGGTTTGAACATTATTATTAGATACATTTATACTTTTACTTATCCATTTTACGGCTGTTTTTCTGTCTAAAAGTCCATGTGCATTAAATCCATTAGAATAATCTTCCTTGCCAATAATACTGCATTCATCGGCATTAGCAAGATAGTTATATGACCATTCTTCGCTACCTATATCTTCAATATTATCTGTACTTGCATTTTCTTCGACATTATCTGTGGCACATACAAGCAACTTTATAAATTGTTCTCTTGTTATTTCGCCGTTCGGATTAAAAGTGTTATCATCAAATCCGTCAATTATTCCTTTATCGCTAAGCTCCATTATCGTATCATATGCCCAGTATTCTGATGGAACATCATTAAAATCTTCATCTCTGGCATACACGACTAACCCATTTAAGTGTAATATTACTAAAATTGCACTTAATAATATACTTAGTGTTTTCTTTTTCATCTGCGTAATTCCCCCTTATAAATATTAGTCTTTTATTGTTACTGTTTGAGTGTTGCCGTTCCAATCTACGTTACAGCCAAATGCTTCCGCTATGGCTCTGACCGGTACAAGAGTGCGGTCGTTTATAAGCTGTGCGGGTACATCAAGTGTAATATCCTTACCGTCCTTTTGCATTGTACTACTGCCGATAGTCATTTTAACTGTTGTCTTTCCTTTTTTTGATACAACCGTTCCTGTTTCGCTATACCATTCAACTGAAGCACCCAAAGCTTCAAAAATTGCTCTTACAGGTACAAGCGTGCGTCCGTTGTCAATTATTGGTGCTTGGTCGAATGTAATTGATTGCCCGTTAACTTTAACATCTATTGATTTTGGTGTGGTAACTGTCATTACAGCAGAGCATGAGCCATTACCATATTTGCACAAATTAATTATATATCGTCCACTTTCGACATGATATACTGCATTTCCTGTTCCTTCAACACGCCAACCGTTATTTGTTTTATTAATATAGGTTGTATTATCTTCTTTATTATTCTTCTCATATTGATATGGTGATATAATTTTACCATTATTATCTTCTAACATAATGTCGACGGTACTATCTGTTTTGATATTCATATTCATATCACCCTCTTGAGATACTACTACTTCGTATTTTTCCCATTCGCCATGTGATGGACTACCATATACTGTTTGACCGCTTGTGATATTTTTCGCTTCTGTTGTTTCTTGGGCTTGTATAGGGAGCGAAGCTACAAATACAAGACATGCTGTTGTTACTAAAGATACAAATTTTTTCATAAAAAATTCCTCCATTTTTATTAAATAATTATGTTAGGTATTACCTAACATAATTATAACATGAAATGATTTAATGTGCAAGAAAATTTTGTGAGTTGATACCTAACATACAAATAAGTGCCTGTTTGATATAATTTTTTTAGAGGTGATACAACTATGAAACAAGATAAAAATGATTATACTGTATATGATATAATAAGACGAAATATAAAAAAATACCGGAAGGAAAAAGGAATAACTTCTGCACAACTTGCGGAAATGGTGGGGCTTTCTCATGACTTCATACGCCAGATTGAAAGCGAGAAAACACGCTATAATTTTTCGGTGGAAACACTTTATAAAATATCTGTTGCCCTTGATGTGAGTTTAGATAAATTTGTAGAATGATAAAAAAACCGTTGTAGTATCTAAGCTACAAACGGTTTTTTTGTTTTTAATTTCTTTATTCAGCATTGAACCTCATAATGTACCATATCTCTGTTGGATTTCTTTTTTGTGTTAGTATCATTTTTTACTTCGGTATTGTCTTCTACTTCGCTATCCTCTTTAAGAGAATTGATAAATTTATCCGTTACTTCTTGTCTATACATAGCTTTTAACTTGTCTGACATAATGTCATTCTTGTTAATCTCATCAATGGCTCTAAGGTAATCATCAAGCTTTTTGCTGAAAGATATTGTGGTAAAAATATCTGTTCTTTCCCTTGTGGGTTTTGTAGTTTCAAACTCTATCTGCTTGTTTATTAGATCAAGTGCGTATTGCTGAATGTTTATAATATTACTGTTTCCGTAGATATAGTCTAAACTGACACCGAAGGCTTTTGAAATTTTTATAGCATTTCTGATTGATAATGTTTCTTTGGCGGTAATTGCTTTTGATATAGTATCTGCCGATAAATCGCATTTCTCTGCCATATCTTTTTGTGATAAATTTTTGCTTTCTTTTAATGCTGTCAGTCGTTCGGAAATGATTAGACGTATTTTTTTTGAATTTGTGAAATCAGACTTGCCATTTTCTTTCTTCTCGATTGTTTCTTTGGACTTTGCCATAGTTATATCTCCTTTCAATTTTGTGATTGAATTATAGCATATTTTTTAAATTGTGTCAATGTTATAACTCGAATTATATAAATAAAAATATATAAATATAATATTTAATTATAATTTTACTGGATTTACACGTCAATAAAAAAAGTGATATTATATATCCACAGACAAGAATTGTGCGTACGGCAATAATTGTTTGGCTTTTAGAGGAAAGGAGGAAAAAGCCAATGGCAAATAAGAATATGACTGTACCTTATACTTTTGTAAACAATGGTAAACACAATGTCATTTTAACAGGTGTATCTCCAATAAAGGAATTCGCTGATGGCAAATATACCGATAAGATACTTGGTACTTATGTGGACGCAGTTTTTCCTGCCCATGCATTTGATAAGGTTACTTTTGCGGTTGATACTATAAATGCCCTTAGTGATATAACAGAGGAAGAAATTAGAACAGCTTGTGAAACACTAAAGCCGTTGTGGATTTGCTTTCAAGATGGTTATGTGAGTGCTTATGTAAGTAAAGGGAAATTGTGTCTATCGGGCAAGGCAAAGGGTGTTGAACTTGCTCAGGCTCAAAGCAAGTAATTTTACACAAGAACGGTTATGGCGGGCGTAATTGCCCGCCGATAGCTGATATATTAAAGGAGTAACAAGAATGAAAAACTTTATATATAAAAATAAAAAATATCTAATAACAGTATTGGTATATTTAATTGCTGTGCTTACTGTATGGAGTATTAGGGATAACTTTTTGTATTCTCATATTCCGTTAATAATTAGGAAAATGAAATATACTCATACAATTTTTGATATTATTATATTATCGGTCGCTTGCGCGGGACTGCTTTATCTTATTCAGCTTGTGCGTTGCCCTCTGCAAGTCAAGCAAAAGTTTAATAAAGTATGTCGCCGCCATGATATAAAAAACAGAACAGACGAGTTTCCTAAATTAAGATCTGTAATATCCTGTGGCAAGCACAAATATATTTACTCTATTAGTAACAAGGATATTACCCGAACTATGTTTATGAATAATGCGGAAGCATTGGAACAGGCTCTTGATATGCGTATAAGTGATATTTGTGTATGTAGGGGCGGTAAAATAACGGAAATTTTTATCACACCCAAAAAATATTATAAGCCCGCAGAAATTACACTTGATGATGAAAATTTGGGAAGTAATATGACAGTGGATAGGCTGTTAAATGCTATAATCTGTGGGAATACGGGAAGCGGTAAGACCGTTTTGATGAAAACCATAATGGCAAAGATAGCAAAATATCAGCCGTCAGCAAATTTCCATATTTTGGATTTTAAGAATTATGATTTTCGTGAGTTTTCAGATTGTCCTCTATATTATTCATATAAAGATTGTGTAAGGGGTATGAATAATTTTTATAATTTTTTCAAGAAGCAACAAGAGAGTGGACAAGCGGCAAAAAAACCGCAGTACTTAGTAATTGACGAGTGGAGTTCGTTTGTAACTTCTCTTGATAAAAAAAATAGAGAGGATATGATTTCTAAACTTGAGGAATTAGTTACAATAAGCCGAGCGTATAATTACCATATTTTAGTAGGTGTTCAGAGGGCTGATAGTATTTACTTCGGCTCTGCCAGATTTAATTTCAAGTGTCGTATTGCAATGGGAAATTTAGACGCAGAGGGCAAGCGAATGTTATTTGGTGGATATACTGAATTGATGAACGAACAGAACGAAATAGGCGAAGGGTATTTATTAGTTGACGGAAAAGGTCTTGAGCGTATAAAGGTCGTAATAAAGGATTTTGAAAAACTTGATGAAATGGCAGGAAAGTCAATGCACTGATAGCGGCGGTGCGGACGGTGAAGCGGAGCGAAAACCTCCGAACCGCCCGCCGCCAAAGGCGGCGTATTAACTTGACATTTTATGAATATTGACAGAACTGAAAATATAAGACCAAGTACGCTTGATACATTTGTTACTGTTAAGAAATGTGGCAATATGATAGAAGTTAGATATATGCGTTATATGCCAAGTGGTTGCTATATTAACAAGTTAGACAAGGATTACTATGTTGATAAACGAACAGGCGAAATTAAGGAATTTCAGCATAATGAAAGCAGAATAAGTGATAAGGCAAGTGTGGCACAAAGTTTGGCGCGATTGCGTGATTTAATAAATTGTAATCTTACAAATCCAAACAATGCTTTATGGATAACGCTTACCTACGCAGAGAATATGACTGATACGGTAAGGCTTTACGAGGACTACCGCAGATTTTGGCAAAGATTTTGTTATTTTTTAAAAAAACGAGGTTATCCTAAAGCAGAGTGCATTATAGCAGCAGAGCCGCAGGCACGTGGTGCATGGCATTTACATTGTTTGTTTTGCTTCCCAAAGAAATCGCCGTTTATTGCTAATGACGATATAGCTCGAATATGGAGGAATGGTTTTACAAAAACAAGACGATTAACAGGAATTGATAATATAGGATTGTATCTTACATGTTACCTCGGTGATATGGAATTGACAGAATCATTAAAAGCAGGCATAACAAAAGGCAGAAATATACGAGAAGTAGAAATAACAGACGAAACAGGAAAAAAAGAAAGAAAAGCTATTATCAAGGGTGCAAGGCTTGCGATGTATCCCGCAAATTTCAAGATGTACCGTACTTCACGTAAAATTAGGCGTCCGATAATTTTTAAAACGACAGAGGGAAAAGTACAGGAATTTATCGGAAATACTCTGCCGACTTACGAAAAAACAATATCAATTACAGACGAAGCAGGCGAAGTGAAAAATATTATAAACTATCGACAATATAACAAGGCAATGAAGGAGTGGTAGCCTATTCTTGAAATTTATAAAGATGTGCTTACGGTTAAGGAAGTACAAGCTATATTAAAAATCGGCAGAAATTCTACATATAGACTAATCAAAGACAACAAAATCAAGCATATTTGTGTCGGTAAAAAAATTATTATTCCTAAGCAATATTTAATAGAATTTCTGCAAACAAATACTTGAAAAACAGGTGTCCGCTATGGTAAAATATCTATAGCGGGCTACCTAACACACAGAAAGGAGCGTAAAAGTGAGAGGTAGTTTAGTTGAGAAGTCAGGCAAATATTATGCTGTCTTTCGTGTGAATGGTAAGCAAAAATGGGTGAATTTACAGATAGAAACAAAAGGAAATAATAAACGCCGAGCCGAAAGAGCATTGCAAGAAGTATTACAAAAATATTTAAGTGATGATTATATTGATAACAATATGCTATTTGTTGATTATCTTGATATGTGGATAAATCAAGTAAAACCGCTTATAAAGCCTTCAACTTGGGAGGGATATTATAAAGTAGTCACAGGAAAAATAAAACCTTATTTCAATGATAAAGCATATAAATTGAAAGATTTAAAAGGTAGACATTTCACAGAATATTTTATATTTTTAAAAGAGAGTGGGAGGTCAGACGGTAAAGGCGGTTTAGGTAAAAAAGCAGTATTAAATATTCGAGGGGTGCTTTCATCGGCATTTAATTATGCTTTAGAAAACGATATGATAAATTATAATTTCATAGAGCGTAGCAGAATGCCGATATTTGAAACCAAAGAATTTACACCGACAATATATAGTGCAGAGCAAATAAAAACTCTTTTGTCGTATGCAGAGCAAACAAAAAGTAAAGCTTGCTTGTTTCTATATTTGGAAATGTTTACGGGGTGTCGAAAAGGTGAGTTGTTGGCATTAACTTGGGATAATGTCGACTTAGAAAATAGCACTATACATATTTGTCACAACAGGACAGGCTCAAAAAAAGAGATATTAGAGCATTTAACGACACCAAAAACTAAAAACGGTATTAGAACAATGTCATTACCTCCTAAGGTTATTGATATGCTTAAAGCTGAAAAAGCACAACAGACAGAAAATAAACAGATTTTAGGCAGTAGCTACAAAGTATATGACTATGATTATGTTATAAGGAAAGCAGACGGTAGTATTTACAATCCGAACAGTATTAACCGTATAATTCGTAAAATGACAAATGAAATCGGTTTACCGCCTTGCAGGGTACACGATTATAGACATGCAGTAGCAAGCTTGTTATTTGAAAGTGGAACACCGCTTGCTGATGTAACTATTCAGTTAGGGCATGGACAGACAAGCACAACAGAACGAATTTATATACATCGTTCAAATGTAGCAAAAGCTGAAAATGTACAAACATTGTCGAACGCAATAGGAATTTGATTATGAAATGTTAGAAAAACATAGTCAAAAGTGTTAGAAGAAATAAAAAAATAGCCTAAAACCATAGGTTTTAAGCCATTTACTGTTGGCGGAGAAGGAGGGATTTGAACCCTCGCGCCAGTTTCCCGACCTACACCCTTAGCAGGGGCGCCTCTTCGGCCTCTTGAGTACTTCTCCATAAAAGAAAAGCATACAACAAGTTAAAATTGCTGCCGTTCTAAATAGCAATTAGCTTTGTATGCAGTACAAAATATAAAATTTTAAATGGAGGAGAGAGTGGGATTCGAACCCACGGACGGCGGAACCGTCACCGGTTTTCAAGACCGGCTCTTTCAACCACTCAGACATCTCTCCAGATGTTTGTTCATCAGCTCAACTGACAAAAATTATTATAGCAGAACATATACCTTTTGTCAACACTTTTTTTGAAAAAAATTAAACTTTTTTTAGTGAACTTTCAAAACCATAGGTTTTAAGCCGTTTTCATAACAAAAAACTGTCGATTTTTTTAATCGACAGTCAAAAATTACGCATTTTTATGAAAAACTTTTTTATAAAAAATCATACTGACACTGCAAGTTATAATTTCTGTAACCGGAAAAGTGAGCCATACATAATTAAGTCCTGCGAACGAAAATACCCAAGCAAGAGGAACAAGAAGTACAACTTGTCTTAGCACTGTTATAAAAATACTTTCCTTACCTTTTCCGATAGCCTGAAACAAAATAGGGAATGTAAGCGAGAGTGCGGCGGGTACGAAGCTTGCTCCGATTATTCGGAAAGCCACATTACCTATATTCAAAACTTCTGTATCATTTGAGAATATTCCGATTGACTGTTTTGGCAAAAGCACAAATATCGCCACTCCCAAAAGCATAAATGCGGCAGATACGGCAACAGTTTCCCAAAACACGCGTTTACATCTGTCTTTTCTGTTTATCGCATAATTAAAGCTCAATACAGGCACTATGCAGACGCCGAGAGCATTAAGCGGAATAAAGAAGAAACTTTGAAGTTTATAATAAATACCGAGCACGGTTACGGATGCATCAGAGAATGACGCAAGAAGTACGTTCAGTCCGAGAATATATACAGTCCACAATGCTTGCATAATAATATTCGGCAGTCCTGCTGCATATATTTGTTTTACATACGGCAAAAATATATTTAATTTCGGCGGTTTATAAAATCCTTTAATACCAGTTATGACGGCGGCGAGCGACTGACCTATGACAGTTGCAACAGCCGCACCTGCAACACCCATCGGTTTAATTCCAAACATTCCGAAAATTAAAATAGGGTCGAGTACGATATTTGTCAATGCACCGACAATCTGAGCAATCATAGGTGTTTTCATATCTCCTTGTGACTGCAAAATCTTTGTCCAAGTGCTTTCAAGGAATATTCCAAAGCTGAAAATTCCGATTATTCTACCGTATGTAATAGTATACTCATGTACAATTTCAGATTCTGCCGAGATTAAAGCATACGGTTTTATGATGAAAAATGAAATTAAAGCGAATATGAACCAACTCACAACAGCCATAACAGTTCCTATTCCGGCGGTGTTAATCGCTTTGGAAGTTCGCTTTTGACCGTAAAACCGTGCCATAACGGTATTGACGCCAACACCTGTTCCGACTGCAACGGCACATATCAAAAGTTGCATAGGGTATATTACAGAAAGTGCCGTCAGTGCGTATCCTGAGAATTTACCGATGAAAAAACTGTCTACTATATTATATAAAGATTGAATAAGCTGTGCCAGCATAACGGGCGGCGCAAGCTTAAATAAAATTTTCATTGTTTTTTCAGTACCGAAATACTGATTATCCGATGGTGCTTTACTCATACATATGCTCCTTTGTATATTTTTTGCATATCAAGTATAGCACCTTTCAAAGTGAATTGCAATAAAAAAGCACCGAACAAAGTTTAATTTATTCAGTGCTTTTTTATTTCAGATGAAATCTTCGATAACATCTCTTAAATGATGTAATGAAAGTTCGTTTTTATTACAAACATTCACAAATTTTTCGGCGTCATCCTTACATGGAAAAACATCCGAAACAAAAGTTATTAGTTCGTGAGCCTGTGTAGTATAAGCACCTATACCATAGGTGATGTATTCCCCCATACATGAATCACACATTTTTTCTTCAATCACTCCGTAGTTTACCATTTTATACTTCTCCTTTTATCCTTTTGTATGATAAAATTATAGCATAAATAAGCGTAGAAATATGAATATATTGAAAATGAAGGTGTTTACGATGAATTTGACAAAAAATACATATTTGTGGTATAATTATGATAGAATAATTCCTTGTGAGGTGAACCTAAAAAATGGATATTGCAGTTTGTGATGACAATCTAAGTGATAGGGAAATAATCCGTCAGCAACTAAGTATCTATTTCTCAGATAGATTTATTGAATACAATATTGATAGCTATGAAAACGGCGTTAATTTAATTTATTCGATAGAAGATGGGGAGTATTATGATATAATATTTCTTGATATGTATATGGACAAGTTAAACGGAATACAAGTTGCGGAAAAACTTAGAAATATGAATTATAAAGGTAAGATTATATTTCTTACCACAACGTCAAAATATGCGGTTAAAAGTTATGACGTTGAGGCGAGCGGCTATTTGGTTAAGCCGCACGATATGAATAAAATCAGCATGGTACTTGACAGAGTGCTGAGCAATTATGAAAATGTGCATACATACCAAATAAAAAAACGCAATTCCGTAATTCAAGTGTTGTACAGTGAGATTGAATATATTGAGAGCAGTAATTCAAAATGTATTCTTCATCGCACAGACGGAAACGAGTACACAATATATAAGAAACTTAATGATATTGAGGAAGAAATAAATCATAGAGCATTTTTGAGATGTCATCAGAGTTATCTTGTTAATATGAACAAGATAGAGAGTGTTGAGAATGATTTTACAATGAAATCGGGCGATGTTGTGCCGATAAGAACTCGAAATTTGAATGAAATTAAAAAAGAATACTATAATTATATTGAATACAGAGGTAATATTGCAGGAACGACCAAGAGACTGAAAGTTTTTTATGATAAAGTCGGCGGTGATTTTGAAGTAGTCAAAAGAAGACTCATTGATGAAAAATATGTTGTCCGCTTTGTACAGTGTTTCAAAAACGATACCGCTTTTAATGAATTGAAAAAGGCTTTGAATGAAGAATTGTATGAAAAAGCGTATCTTTGTGCGCATACTCTGAAAGGCTCGTCAGTAAGTCTTGATTTCGGAAAACTTTATAAGGCAAGTTCGGCTCTTACGGAAACCCTTTATAACATTAATCATAACGGAGAAGATTGTGATAAAATTTTGATTGATAAGCAATTTGGGGAAGTTGCAAAAGAATATAAAAATGTTATTAATAGTATGCAAATAATAGAAGAAGACTGACATTGTATTAAAATCTCGTTTAATGAACTCAATATAGTTCTGCATAAATATAGTTCTAAGAGACTATATTTTGTTTTTGTACAAAAAAATATCCGAACCGAAGTTCGGATATTACAACTTGTGGTACGCGATCAGGGGTTCGAACCCTGGACACCCTGATTAAGAGTCAGGTGCTCTACCAACTGAGCTAATCGCGCATCTTTGGTTGTCTGTATTACGTTCTCCGTAACGACAAGACTTATTATATAATAAGGTTTTTAAAAATGCAAGTACTTTTTTTACTTTTTTTCATATTTTTTTATTTTTCTCATATATTGATATGGGGGTTGAATTTATGAGCCATATTATCCATTATGTTACAACCAATTTCAAAAAAATCTTTCATACTGTCTGCACAGAGATTATCTCCTGCATTCAAGGCACAGCTCTGCATTTTGTCCTGGTCGCTGCCTTTCTCGGAACACTGAATCATTTCCTGTATTTTTTATCCGGGCAGTCTCCAATCGTTGCACTTTTCTGCCCGGTTAATGAATCCGTGTGGGAACATTTGAAACTTTTATATTTTCCTTTTTTATTCGTAAGCATATGGGAATATCTGTCTCTGCATCCGGTTGTTTTACCGTTCTTTTACTGTCGGTATCTGGGTGTGCTTCTCGGAATGTTTTTTACTGTTTCTGTTTTTTACACATATTCCGGGATTCTCGGCCGGAATTTCCTGATCTTAGACATCCTGCTTTTTTATTCCAGTGTAATATTTTCATTTGGAATGTCTGAATATATTTCCGGCAAGACCCGTTCTCCTCACGAGACAGAACCTGGCTTTGTAGTCTCACTCTGGTTGATAACATCATTTTTCTTCTTTGTATTTACATGTTTTCCGCCAGATCTTCCGTTATTCTATTCAGCATAAGTACAACAACCATCAACACATTTCCCTACATATATAATTAATTATTCACACCATGATGTGCAACATAGCTGTTAAGATCCAATGCTTTGAACACATATCCCTGTGACTGATAATATTCAATAATTTTCGGCAGCGCTTCCACAGTTGTATCTTTGGTCTCGGAATCATGTGACAGCAGGATGATATTATTGTCATGGAAACTGGTTGCCTGATCCACAAGCTGTTCCGTTGTTCTCACGGCCCCGTCTCCCGAACTTCCATTCCAGTCATAATATTGATATCCTCTTGCCTGAACCTCCTGCGTAAGCGTTGTCATAATTCCCTTCGTGCAACTTGCAGATATGGTATTCGAAGATCCTCCCGGAAATCTGATAAAACACGGAACATAGCCGATCTCTTCTTTTACAAGCTGTCCAATCTGGTCAAGATCCTGAAAATATGCATCAACAGATGCATACACCTTTGCGTAATCATGAGAATATGTATGCATTCCGATCGTATGTCCCTTATCATAAGCCTTTTTGATCATATCTTTATATTCCGGCATGGCTCCTGTAACAAAAAACGTTGCTTTCGCATTGTATTTATCCAAAATGTCCAGCACCGCCTGCGTATTCTTAGACGGTCCGTCATCCAACGTCAGATAGACAACTTTTTCATCCGATTGTTCTGTTGTACCCACTTTTCTTCCTGGTTGAACTGCAAATTCACTTCTGTCATCTGCCTGATCTTTTTGGCCTTGATTTTCTTTATTGGATGCATCAGTTTCATTCTCATTGATCGTAAGTTTTTTTGCAGTTGCTTTTTTCTTTGATACTGCCTTTTTACTTTCCGTCTCGGCCGTTGTCATCGTTTTACCGGCATTCTTTTTTATAACATGCCCGCCGATTCCCACACCTATAATCACTGCTGCTATGCAGACTGCTGCAATCAGAATCTTTCTCTGTGCACGATCTTTTCGTCTTCTATTTTTTAACTTTTTCCTGCTCATACTTTTTTCCTCTTTAATTTTCAACTTTATTCTCACTTTTAAGTAATTGCTTTTTCTTTTTTACTATCATACCGCTTTTTTCCTTTTTATCAAGCCTTTTCTTGAGACTTTTTCACTACAATGTAGTATTGTAATAAATAGATTATCACTTACAAATGTCGAAAGGAGTTTTTAATATGAGTGAAAATGAAAATAAAGTCTGTCCTGTCAGCTGCAAAATCGAACATCACGCCATGATGTTCGCATTTCTCGCCAAACATGCAATTGAATTATGCGGTGAAGCCGGAAAAGACGCAATCCTTGCCGGAATGACTACCTATGGAAATGAGCGGGGTGCCCGCATGGCGGCAAATGCACTCGCACACGGTGATGAACTGACTACCATGACCAATCAGGCATACGGTGAATGGAAACCAGATTACGCCGGACAAATGGACTTCGGAACGCTTCGCACCGAACCGACACTTCAGACTTACATTGCAAAATGTGCATGGTGTGAAGCATGGAAAAAGCATAACATTACCGAATATGGGAAATATTATTGCGTCAATGTAGATAATGCCGTTTACCAGGGTTTCCGTTCCGACTTCGTCTGTACACCGACTGCCACATCTATGAGCTGGGGCGGCAAGCGTTGCGAATTCGACTGGGGACACCCGCTCTCGCAGGAAGAGGTAAAAGAATTGGCTGAGAAAAAGGCCAAACTTGGGACTTCCTGTATGAAAGATTTTAATTTCCACACAGCACATTTAAAATATACCGTCAGTCAGGCTCTGATCCTGAATCTTGGTGAAAAAGGGGAAGAGGCAGTTAAACTTGCGCTCGCTGATTATGTAGATACATTTGGACAGGAATATCTGGATGTACTGAACGGTCTTTATCCGGTTGAATAGAATTTGCTGCTTATTGACATTATTTTTTACTTTTCATATGAGAAAACTATGAAATCTATTTACATCCTGTTTTTCTATGCTAAAATGATAGATAAACACCCGATTCTATGAGGAGGTATCTATATTTTGAATAAACTAACAACCGAACATACACCTGACAATATTATTGCCAGCTGGCTCGACGATCATCAGGAAGAACTTGTACATACTGCCGATTACATTTTCCATCACCCGGAACTTGCATATCAGGAGACACTTTCTTCCAAATGCCTGGCAGATTATCTGGAAAGCCAGGGATTTAAAATAACATGGAAAACAGCCGGTATCGACACCTCATTTACCGCAGTCTGGGGAAGTGGAAAACCACTCCTTGGATTCCTGGCTGAGTACGATGCTCTGGCAGGTGTCGGACACGCCTGCGGACACAACCTGCTTGGAACTGCTGTTGCCGCAGCGGCCTGCGCATTAAAAGCCGATATGGAAGCAACCGATGCTGCCGGAACGATCCGCGTCTACGGCTGCCCGGCCGAAGAGATCATGTCCGGCAAGATCGTGATGAACGATCAGGGAGTCTTTAATGACCTCGATGTTGCTATTACCTGGCATCCATTCGACCGCAACCGTGTCAGCAACGATATCTGGCAGGCACAGGACATTAAGAACTACACATTCCACGGACTTAGTTCCCATGCTGCCAAAGCACCGGAAAAAGGCCGCAGTGCCCTGGATGCCGCCGAACTCATGAATGTAGGCGTCAATTATCTCCGTGAACACGTACCGGGAGATGTCCGTATGCATTATGCCTACATTGATAACGGCCTTCCGGCAAATGTTGTTCCGGATATCGCGAAGACAAATTATTTCATCCGCTCCTACTTACGTTCCCGCACCGAAGATGCAAGCGAACGTGTAGACAACTGCGCAAGAGGTGCCGCTCTTATGACAGACACCACCGTCGATATCGAACTGGTTGCAAGCTGCAGTGAGATGAAAGTTAACCGGGTACTGACAGAATTATATTACGATGCCATGACCCAAGTCCCGACACCGACTTATACACCGGAAGAACTGGATTTCGCAAAGCAGATTACAGAAGAAGCCGGGCTCATCAATGACGGAACACTATTCTCCGGCCTAGAACCGCTTGAAGATGAGCCGGTTCCGATCGCTATCGGCACAGATGCTTCACAGGTCAGCCACACGATTCCGCTGATCACCTTAAGTGCCGCTACGATGTGTAAAGGCACCCCGCTTCATCACTGGGCTGCTGCCAAACAGGCCGGTATGACTATCGGACAGAAAGGTATGCTCTATGTTGCAAGATGTATGGCAGAAGGTACGAAATTATTGATGGAAACACCGGGAAGTATTGAGAAAGCGTGGGAGCTTCATAAGCTGACTCCTTAAAGCTCTGTCACAGTGCAAAAAAGCCCTGGATGGAAAAGCTTTGATGTCCATCGTAGCCGGTGTCACTGTCGAGAGACTCCAGAATATGATCGATGGCACACCTAGAATTTTAAGACTTCTTCCTAACACCCCTGCAATGGTATTCGAAGGTGCATTTGCACTCTGCTCCGACAACGATCTGACAGAGGACGAATTAGAAGCAGCAAAATCTATCTACAGCACGATCGGTGTGGTAGAAATGATTCCGGAGCACCTCTTAGATGCAGCCTGTGGCTTAAGCGGCGGAGGTCCTGCTTATGTAGCTATGTTCATTGAAGCCATGGCTGACGGCGGTGTAAAACAGGGACTCCCGCGTGCAACGGCATACCGCCTTGCAGCACAGACCTGCCTTGGTACTGCAAAGATGATTCTCGAAAAAGGAATCCACCCGGGCGAGTTAAAAGACATGGTTACATCACCGGGCGGAACAACCATCGAAGGCTGCGAAGCTCTCGAAAAGGCTGGTATGCGTGGTGCTGTAATTGAATGCATCAATGTAAGTACAGAAAAATCCCGTTCATTATAATCATTGTCATTCTATGTCGATTAATGCGATAGAATTATCAGACAAAAGAGGAGTTATCCACAGTTTCCCGTGGATAACTCCTCTTTTGTTGGGGATAACTGGAATTACTCTGCAAAATTTGTCGTTAAAATAAGCCGGGAGATTTTCAGAAATCTACCGGCCTATTTTACATTTTTTCTACATTTTCATCCTCTTTATCACCTTCAACCGTGTAAATTCTTCTCTTTCCTTCTCCTCCAGCGCATTACTGATCGTATGCACCAGATTCGTATACATCGGTATCGTAATATTCTTAAGCGCATTCGCCCGCTTCTGTGTCTTCTTGATATTTGCCGCCAGACGGTACGCCGAGTTTTCCACCTCTGCCAGCTTGATCGTAAGCTCTTTCACTTCCCGGAAGGCTTCTCTTGCGATATCCACCGACTCATGCGTTGTGCTGAACGAATACGTCAGATCATTCTGTTTCGCATCGTACTTAATGTGCGGAATCTCGGTTCCCATGATACTCCTGGTCTGCATCTTCAGAGAGTCTTCGATCGGAACGGTAAATGCCAGCTCCTGAACTTTGCTGATTCCATGTTCGATATTGGCACGCTGCAGGCAGGCGTATGCTTTTGTAAATGTCGCATCGATCTCTTCCTGAATATCTTTTGCCTCATCGATCAGTCCCATCAGTTCTTTCAGAAGAATATTCCGCTTCTTATCCATCAGATCGTAGCCCTGACGCGCAAGCATCAGAGAATTCTTCGCAAGCATCAGATTTCCCTTGGTAGGAAATTCTCTCGGATCCATATGCATCCCTCCTACTCTTCTGTCTCCAGCGTATCCCGCGTATCCTTCCAGTACTTCTCAATCAGCTTCGTATCAATACGGTCCAGTTCTTCCTTCGGCAGAAGTCCAAGCAGTTCCCATCCAAGATCCAAAGTCTCCATCATCGTACGGTTCTCCGTCGGTCCCTGCCCGATATAACGTTTTTCAAATTCTTCACCGAACTTCAGATACTGCTTGTCAATCGGCGACAATTCATCCTCTCCAATAACGGAAGCAAGGTTTCTCGCCTCTCCGACCTTCGCATAAGCGGAGAATAACTGATTTGCAAGATCCTGATGATCTTCCCTGGTATATCCTTTTCCGATACCGTCCTTCATCAGACGCGAAAGCGATGGCAGGATACTGATCGGCGGATAGACTGCCTGACCGTGAAGATTACGGTCCAGTACGATCTGCCCTTCTGTAATGTATCCGGTAAGGTCCGGGATCGGATGTGTGATATCATCATTCGGCATCGTCAGGATCGGAAGCTGCGTCACCGAACCATTTGCCCCGTCCACAATACCGGCACGTTCATAGATTGTTGCCAGTTCACTGTATAAATATCCCGGATATCCTTTTCTTGACGGAATCTCACCACGCGAAGACGATACTTCACGCATGGCTTCTGCAAAGGAAGTCATATCCGTCAGGATAACCAAAATATGCATATTTTTCTCAAATGCCAGATACTCTGCTACCGTCAGTGCTACCTTCGGCGTGATCAGACGCTCCACCACCGGGTCATTCGCCAGGTTCAAGAACATACACACATGGTCTGCCACACCGCTTTCCTCGAATGTCTTACGGAAGAATTCCGCCACATCGTGCTTCACACCCATTGCTCCGAATACAACTGCGAACTGTTCATCCGAATTGTCACCAAGCGAAGCCTGCTTGACGATCTGTGCCGCAAGCTGATCATGCGGAAGTCCGTTTCCTGAGAATATCGGAAGCTTCTGCCCGCGGATCAGTGTCGTCAGTCCGTCAATTGCCGAGATTCCGGTACGGATATAGTTTCTCGGGTATTCCCGTCTGACCGGATTCAGCGGAAGTCCGTTTACATCCCGCTTCTCAGCATCTGTGATCGGTCCAAGGCCATCGATTGCTTCCCCGATCCCGTTAAATGTACGGCCCAGCATTTCCTCTGACACGGCAACTTCCATCGGATGTCCCGTAAGCCTCGTGTGGGTATTATCCAGCGACATATTTTCCGTTCCTTCAAATACCTGGATCACGGCCTTATCTTCATCCAGCTCCACGATACGTCCCATTTTCCTCGTATCATGATCTACAATAAATTCCACGATCTCATCGTAAAATGCATTTTCCACGCCTTCCAGTACGACGAGAGGGCCATTAATGCTGCTCAGTCCAAGATATTCTATTGCCATCTTACGTCCCTCCCTTTACGCATTTTTCTCGATGACGCGGTTATAAAAGTCATCAATATCCAGTTTATACAGATCCAGTAACTGCAGATTGTCATTCGGCACATCATACTTGATTGCAATGACCTTCTCAAATATACCTTCTGCCTTCAGCACCGACATCGGCATCCCCATCGCCACCAGTTTCCGGCTCGTCTTATACAGATACAGAATAACATCCATCATCTTGAACTGCTTCTCAAGTGATACACACGTATCATCCTTATGAAATGCATTCTGCTGCAGGAATCCCAGACGAATCACCTTCGCAATCTCCAGGATCAGCTTCTGGTCATCCGGAAGCACATCCCCGCCGATCAGTTTTACGATCTCCATCAGGCTGCTCTCCTGGTTCAGGATCGCCATCAGACGGTTCCGGTAATCAACGAATTTCGGCGATACATGATCCGAATACCAACCGCTTAAGTCGTTCAGGTATTCACTGTAACTTGTCAGCCAGTGGATCGCAGGGAAATGTCTCGCATACGCCAGTGATTTGTCCAGTCCCCAGAAACAGCGCACGAAACGCTTCGTATTCTGCGTAACCGGTTCAGAAAAATCTCCTCCCTGCGGAGATACCGCTCCGATGATAGAGACCGATCCTGTCGCACCATTTAACGTCTGCATCATGCCGGCTCTTTCATAGAATGCCGACAGTCTCGATGCCAGATACGCCGGGAATCCTTCCTCCGCCGGCATCTCTTCCAGTCGTCCCGAAAGCTCTCGCAGTGCCTCTGCCCATCTGGATGTCGAATCCGCCATGATCGCCACATCATACCCCATGTCACGGTAATATTCCGCCAGTGTCAGTCCGGTATAAATGGACGCCTCACGGGCAGCTACCGGCATGTTCGATGTATTGGCGATCAGCGTCGTTCTGTCCATCAATGGATTGCCCGATTTCGGATCGACCAGCTCCGAAAACTCTTCCAGAACCTGTGTCATCTCATTTCCACGCTCGCCGCATCCGATATATATGATAATATCCGCATCCGACCATTTTGCGATCTGATGCTGGGTCATCGTCTTACCCGTTCCGAATCCTCCCGGGATCGCAGCCGTTCCACCTTTTGCAATCGGGAACATCGTATCCAGAATTCGCTGTCCTGTTACCAGCGGCACACTTGCCGGGAATCTCCGGTTCACCGGTCTCGGTACACGGATCGGCCAGTGCTGTGTCATCGAAAGTTCTCGTTTTTCTCCATTGAACAGTTCAATCGTAACCAGCGTCTCATCAATCGTATATTCACCATCCGGAACCACCGATACAATAGTCCCTTCTACTCCCGGCGGAACCATGCATTTGTGCACGATAGCCCGCGTCTCCGGCACTTCCGCAATGATCGTTCCACCCTGTACCATATCGCCTTCAGCCACTGTGATATGCGTCTCCCAGAGTTTCTGACGGTCCAGTGCGTCCACACTGACACCACGGGTGATAAATGCCCCGCCCTTGTCAGCGATCCGCTCCAGCGGTCTCTCAATACCGTCAAAGATATTATTCAGGATGCCGGGTGCCAGCGTAACCGACACTGCCGCTCCCATACCTTCCACAAGTTCTCCCGGATGCAGTCCGGAAGTCTCCTCATACACCTGTACCGTCGTCCGGTCCTTATCCAGGGAAATGACTTCGCCAACCAGCTTTTCTTCTCCCACATGGACCATTTCCGACATCTTAAAATCCGTCTTCCCTTTCAGGTAAATGACCGGGCCGTTGATGCCATATATCTTTTCTGTCTTTCCGCTACTCACCCTTTACACCTCCCCGGAACTGGAATTTCTGGTATTCATTCTCCAGTGCACCTTTGAATGCATAGTCCACCAGGACATTCTTCTCAGGCACAACCGCACGCACCCCGCCGATAAAATCCACTTTGCTGATCGTCAGCGTCATTCCCGTACGTTCTTCCAGATATGTCTTCTTGTCTGCATCAGACGGATTGATATAGATCGTCATCGCCATCCCCGATGCAAACTGTGCTGCTTTCTCTATATAACGGATCAGAACTTCTTTATACTCTTCCGTTCTCATGAACGCCAGAAGCTTTAACTGCACTTCTTCGAACAGTTCCGTCTTAAGTTCTGTCTGCGTCTTTCCCATCTCACGTTTTAATTCAAGCTGCGCCTTTGACATTGCCATGTTCAGCTGCTGTTTCGCAGTTACACTCTCTGCACGCACTCTCGTCTCCGACTGCCGTCTGGCTTCGATCTGATGCTGTTCGAACACACTTCGAAGCGCATCCTCATGCTGCTTTACGATCGCATTCGCCTCCGCTCTTGCTTCTTCCATCGCCGCCGTCCGGATATGCGTGATCTTCTCTTCGTTTGTCAAATGTGCCACCTTCTTCCTGTCTATAATTTCAACCCTATCGCTTCATTTACATACGACGTGATAAAATCTTTCTTACGTCCGGTCCCGTGTCTGTCAGGAATCTCGATCAGAAGCGGCATCGTCCGCTCCAGCTTGATCTCGTCTATCAGGTCTGGGAATTCTCTTCCGAATTTCTCCGTCAGCAGAATCACACCTACATCCTTATCCTCCATGGCATTCTCGATTGCACACCGGAGTTCTTCTCTTTCATGTACCACGATTCCGTCTACCCCTGCGAGACGCATTCCTGTCAGAGTATCGATATTATCACTGATCAGATACATCTTCATCTTACAATTTACCTAAGATCATGAAGGAGATGATCAGTCCGTACAGACACACACCTTCTGCAAGACCTACGAAGATCAGTGACTTACCAAGTGCACTGGAATCCTCGCTGATTGCCCCAAGAGCCGCACTTGCTGCACTTGCAACGGCGATACCACCACCGACGCAGGAAAGACCGGTTGAAAGTGCTGCTGCCAGGTATCCGAATCCGGTTGCGTTCGATGCCGTATTGCCGGCTGCTTCTGCTGCCTGTACCGGATCTCCCGCAAAGAGCATGATTCCCGCGATCAGGATAGTACTAAAGAAGAAAAATACATTCGTGCCGATGGCCCTTTTATAACGCTTCTTCGTCCTCTGTCCGATCAGGAAATATCCGAATGGAATTACAATGCTAAGTAACAATGTTGCAATTAACAATAATCTAACTGTCAGGCTCATATTTTTGTCCTCCTGTAAATATATCTCTGAATTCTGTCTTATTATTTTTCCTCTACAGAACCTGCCACTGGCAGCTTCTTTCGAACGCATGGCGATTTATCCTCTGGATCACAAAATCGCTTAAATCGTTCCTTTACTTTTCGTCACTCTGGCTGTGAAACGGCTTGAACTCCCGTCCGGTTCCCTTATAGAACCTGCTGAACATCTCATAATATTCCAGACGCAGTACCTGGATACCGACGACCAGACCTTCCAGTCCGCACACCAGCACATTTCCAAGCACGAACACGATCCAGTTCGTATGTCCCGCACTTGCGCCGGATAACATCAGCACAACCTCCATCATCGCCGCATGGCTGACGGCAAATGCACCGATACGCACATAAGAAATGGTATTGGAGAAATAGCTCAGCATCGTCTCGAACAGTTCGAAGAACGCCTGCACGAAGAACATTACCTTGCCCTCTTCCATCTTCTTATGCTGCTTTGTCACCAGATTTCCCAGCGGTTCCTTGAATACGAACAAGATCACCGGAACTCCCAGGAAGATCACCATCAGGATATTGCCCGGAACCTTATGTCCCGTCATGTAAAGCACTATCGTCAGCACCAGGAATCCGTAGAACACCAGTCCCGCGATTCCATTATGGGAAAATAACATATTTTCCACATCATGACTCTTGATCGAATTGATCACGTTAAAGATCATCACCAGGATATTCAGTCCCATGCCAAATGCAATGGCAACCACAAATACTGTGTTGAGCTGTCCGATAAACGGCAGGTTCGTCATCGCATCCACCGGCCTTAACCAGTGTGCCTGTATCACATCTTCGAATCCGAAGATACTTCCGAACATGAATCCAAAGAATGTTGAGAACAGTCCCGCAATGGATATGATCCCAGCCAGGTTGATCTTCTTAATCAGGTACAAAAGCCCGCCGAATACAAACAGGCATAAGCCCTGGCCGACATCCCCGAACATCGCACCAAAGATAAATGTATACGTCAGTGCCACGAAGATCGTCGGATCCATCTCATCATTTGCCGGAAGCCCGTACATCCGGATGAACATCTCGAACGGCTTGAAGAACCTTGGATTCTTAAGCTTCGTCGGCGGCTCTCCGAAGAATTTCTCCTTGTCTTCTTCTACAACAACGAATACCTTATCATCATTCTTCGATTCCGCCAGGAATTTGTTCACATCATCTTCGCCCATCCATCCGCACAGGATGTAATAGTCTTCTTTATTATCTCCCTCTTCGATCCTTGCCGCCAGCTTGCGGACATCAAAGTTCGTAGCCAGTTCTTCCAGACGCTTCTTCGCACCTCGGAGCTTTGCGGCATTCTTTGCCATCAGCTCACTGATCTGTTTTTTAATCCCAGCAATCTCTTTCTGTTTTTCTTCAATTTCTTTTTCAAGCTCTTCACAGGCCTGCGCCGGCGTTCCTATGTATTCGGATGGAATTGCAATCCTTTCAAAATGTAAGGAATTGAATACCGAATCCACCTTACTGGAATCCGCATTCGATACGAAATAACATCCGTATACATAATTTTCATTCCTCGTACCTTCGATAAATACCGCATTCAGATCATCAAATAAATATTTTTCCAGACGTTTGTAATAATTCACATCTACCCGTCCGAACCGGACTTTCATATATTTATACTTTAATGATTTCTGCATATCCAGTTCCAGTGTCCGGAACGGCTCCATGATCAGAAGCTTTTCTTTGTATTCATCTACCTGCTTCTTCGTTAACTCTTTCTTCTCCAGCAGATCCAGATAGTCATGATTGACATCCCGGATCAGGTTCAGCATATCCTCCTGATTCATCGATACATCGATCCTCTGGTCTTCATCCGCTAACAGTGCGCTGAACTGTTCTGCCTTCGCAAGCGGCTCTTTGTATGGATTGACTTCCACAAAAGGCTGCAGGTTGTCGGTCGTCTTAAGCTCTGCCGCCGCATTCTCAAGCTGCATCTCGTATTTCGACAGATACACCTCGCAGACACGGTCGATATCATTCTTCGGTCCGCTGATGCTTAAGAACTTCATCTTAACAATCATTGATTCACACCTCCTAAGTATCCTAATGTCTTTCCCTTCGTCAAACCGTAACGGATACACTCAAGGGCTGTCGTTAGTTTATAGATTTCTTCTTCTTTCAGGAACAGATACGTATTGACGATCGCGATCGAATACGGATCATTCCTTTTATCAGTCAGGTACAACTTCCGCAGGCAGTCGCGGTACATCTGTTCCAGTGTTTTATCCGTCTGCATATAATTATATTTTCCTGCATAGTACGTCTTTTCCACTTCTGCTTCAAACTGTTCCAGTGTCGGCGTCTCCACCAGTGTCTTGAATTCTTCTACTTTTATCCGATAGTGGATCGGGATCGTCATCGAATAGATATCCGGCGGAAGCATATGATAATACTTCTTCGCACGGTAGATCCACTGAAGATTCAGAAGATCGATCTTCATTCCATAGTCCTTTAAGAATATCTTCTGCTCATGTCCTTTCAGAACCCGTTTTCCCTTTTTCCACATCGTAGAAAAATAATACAGATCCAATGCCAGATCATAATCAAACAGCGTTCCCGCTCCGGAATCTCTGATTCTGGCAAGCGCACCATAATATTCCGTATCCCGTAAGTTATCTACAAGCTCGTCGATATTTTTCGAAGTTATCAACCGGTCTATGGAAATTTGTGAATATCTGTCAAAAAACTCTTTCTTGTATTCCAGATCAAATGGTTTCTCATAATGATTGAACACGATCCTCAAACAGTAGTTGATCAGATCGACTTCATACCGTTTCCAGTATAATTTTAAGAACGTCTTCTGCTCCATCCCGGCAAACCGGAAGATCCTCGAATAATCATCGAACAACGACTGATACAGGATCTTCTCCACATTTCCCCTATGATATAAGGAAACATCCATCCGCTCCACATATGGTGCATACGCCGTCTTGTCTTTCAGATATTCGATTGCTTCTGTCACTGTACCAAGACCTGCGATCGTATCATAATCTTTCTCTTTCAGAAGCTTCGCCGACATCGCACGTACCTTTGTCGTGATCCCGCTGTAAGCCATCACATTTCCCATACGCTACACCTCGATCATATGTCTTACGATTTCCTCTGCATAAATGTCATGATTTTCTTCGTATTCCCTCTTCAGATCATCAATCGCCTTCTGGTCCTTCTTCCGTTCCCGGTCCAGAACTTTCTCTACTTCCTGCTGCGACTTTGCTTTTATCTTCTCCAGTTTTTTCTGTGTCTCTTCTTCCAGGTCCCGGTCAAATTGATTCCTTTCTTCCTGTATCTGTTTTTCAATTTCACTTTTCTGCTGTCTGGCATGCTCTACGATCGCCTCCGCCGTTTCTTCCACTTCAGCCAATTTCTCAATAACAGAGTTCATAAGCCGCCCTCCTTTTTGCACATTTCACAACGAATAATTGTTACTTTTTTATCCATGTTATAATAATACACCTATTTTCTAAAATTACCACTATCATTTTGTATATATTGTATTATTTTTCTCAATTCTTCTGACAATTTCCACTTCCATTGACTTTTTCCTGCACAGACGCTAAACTAAGAACGATTTGCAAAATGTCAGAAAATCCTTGCAAATCCATTGATTATAAGGAGGAACACACATATGCGTCTTAGAAATATACCACGTGCAGAGAGCGTTCTCGAAGCCTGCAAAGAAGTTGTTAAGAATCCGGAAAGCTTATGCGGACACTGGAATCAGGAGTTCCAAAATGAACGACCGCTGCACATCGAGATCGGTATGGGAAAAGGTCAGTTTCTTCTGACTCTCGCAGCCGAAAACCCACAGATCAACTACGTCGGCATCGAACGCTATTCCAGCGTCTTATTACGTGCCGTTGAGAAATTCCAGGAACTGGAAGCCGAAGGAAAAGCTCCTGCCAACATCCGATTCATCTGTATGGATGCGAATGACCTGCCGACGGTATTCGCCCCAGCGGAAGTATCCCGTATCTACCTGAACTTCTCCGATCCATGGCCAAAGGCCCGCCATGCAAGAAGAAGACTGACATCCAACGAATTTTTCAAGCTTTATGACAAAGTCCTGACTGCAGACGGAACCGTAGAATTCAAGACAGACAACCGTCCGCTCTTCGACTTTTCCGTAGAAGAACTTAAGACTTCCGAACTGTTCGTTCTGGATCAGCTTTCCTATGATCTTCATAATGACAGTAAGATGAACCAAGGAAATATTATGACCGAATATGAAGCAAAATTCTCTTCCATGGGCAATCCGATCTGCAAACTGATCGCAAAACGCAGATAAAGGAACCTCTTCCCTTTCCTTTCATATATTAATAGAGAGCATATCTTATGCTCCTGTAATCCTGTGAAAGGGTGGAAGCTTATGTTACATCTGACGACACAAAACTTTGAAAGCTTCAGGGCCTGTCACTGGCAGCTTTCTTCCGATGCACCGGCGGGTGAAAGCACGGAACATCCCGTGTTTGCCGTAGTCATGTTCTACGCCGTCTGGTGTGGAAAATGTGCAATGATGCGTCCCATTATAGAAGATCTCGAAAAAAAATACCAGAAAAAATATTCCGGCAGCATTCGCTTTTTTGAAGTAGAGACCACAGAATCCGAACTTCTCGCAGCTGAGTATCAGACAGATCTTCTTCCGACATTTCTCTTTTTCAAAGACCAGGAACTGATCGCTGTCATGCAGGGGATGATATCACAGAACGATTTTGACGCACGTCTACAGAAAATCTTTAGAAATAGTTAATTTATATTTCCTAGGAAAACATAGTTTTTTATGCTATATTTAAGAAGTAACAGGGATAAATATATTTAATAAAAAGGGGGCATGGTGAACACACCACGCATTATGAAAAATTTAAAAAGAGCATTACCAGTTGCCATGGCAGTTGTACTTGGTTCTACTGCGGCACCATTGGTCGTAAAGGCAGATTCATCTAAAGTTGTAACACTTGGAGCCAACCTGTCAGATTCACAGAAGAATTCCATGTATGAGTACTTTGGTACCTCTTCTGACAAAGCAGAAGTCATCGAAGTTACCAATGCAGATGAAAGAAAATATCTCGAAGGGGTCGCTCCGGAAGAACAGATCGGTACCCGTACCTACAGCTGTTCATATGTAGAGCCGACCACAAGCGGCGGAATCCAAGTAAAGGTTTCCAACTTAACTTATGTTACAAGTTCTATGATCTCCAGTACACTTCTTACATCCGGTGTCGAGAACTGTAACGTTATCGCTGCTTCTCCGATCGAAGTATCCGGAACAGGCGCACTGACAGGAATCATGATGGCTTATGAGAAAGCCACCGGAACAACTCTGAACGAAGATCAGAAGGCTGCCGCAACCGACGAACTTGTCACAACAGGAGATCTGGCAAATGATATCGGACAGGACAAAGCCGAAGATGTCATGAATGATGCCAAAGAAAGCGTTATTGAAGACGGCTTAAAAGATGAAAACGATATTCAGGATGCAGTGGAAGATGCTGCCAAGAATAACGATGTCACTCTGACACAGGAACAGATCGACAAGATCACTGAACTGTTAAAGAACATTTCCCAGTATGACTATGATGTCAAAGCACTGAAGAATACACTGAACAACATCGACGGAAAGAGCGAGGGATTCTTCTCCAACCTCTGGAATTCCATCAAGGGAATCTTCGGCGGCAGTGACAGCTCTGATGGCGGAATCATCAACAATACGGATGACAGTGCACTCGGCGATGATGTCGTAAGTAACAGCACACTGGATTCTTCCGACAACTCTTCTTCGAACAATTCCGACAGCGCAGATAATTCTTCCGACAGCAGTTCGGATGACAACAGCGATGACAGCGGATTCTGGGGCAAGATCAAGAAATTCTTCAAGGATCTGTTCGGCGGAAGCGATTCTAAAAAAGACAATTCAGATAAGAGCAAAAACGATGCCAATACAGAGGACAGCAAAGATACTGATGATGATCAGTCTGACGACACACAGAATGATTCTCTGAACAGTGATGCAGATTCTTCAGATGCCGGCACAACAGACAACTCTGCGGATGATTCTTCACTGAATAACAGTGCCGATGATCAGTCCGATACTCAGAGCAGCTTACCAGGCAGCAGCGAATCAGATTCTTCCAACTCTGATACGTCTGATTCCACAACTAACGGCTCTGCCAACTAGACATAAGCATTAGCAGGTAATTATAGTAACAAACGAATTATAATGACAATACAGCAAACCTGCCACTGGCAGCTTTTCTTGCATACTTTAGTATAAAAACACCGGGAAGCTTAAAAAAACTTCCCGGCGTTTTTTATTTTACTTTATTCAAATTAAAATCTCTCTATTCCAAAATTTAAATAATCCTAAAATTACTCCTCTTAAAATTCAAACACAGCAACTCCGTAAGGCGGCAGCTTATAAGCAAATGAATACGGTCTTCCATCACATTCTTTTGCCTCAGCCTTATAGATCTTCTTCCTTACCGCTCCGGTTCCGCCGTATTTTTCCTCATCACTGTTCAGAATCAACTTATACTGTTTCTTTCTCGGAACTCCGACTCTGTAATCATCTCTTGCCATCGGCGTAAAGTTGCAGACGAACAACAGATTCTTCTTTGCACCTTTGGAATGTCTCATGAAACTATAGATACTTCTGTATCCATCATCCGCATTGATCCATTCAAATCCTTCCCAGCTCTGATCCATCTCATACATCGCTTTATGACTCTTATACAGATGAAGCAACGCTTTTACCCACTCTTTCATCTGCTGATGCTCCGGCTCAGCCAACAGGAACCAGTCAAGTTCTCTTTCCTCGCTCCATTCACGAAGCTGTGCGAATTCCTGCCCCATGAAAAGAAGCTTCTTACCGGCGTGTCCCATCATGAATGCATAACCAGCTTTAAGGTTAGCATATTTATCAAATCCCAGTCCCGGCATCTTATTAAGCATCGAACACTTAAGATGTACCACTTCATCATGCGACAATACCAAGATATAATTCTCACTGTATGCATAACTCATGGCAAATGTCATCAGATGATGATTATCCTTACGGAAATATGGATCCAGCTTCATATATTCCGTGAAATCGTGCATCCATCCCATATTCCACTTCAGGCTGAAACCTAAACCGCCTTCTTCCACATCACCGGTAACCTTCGGCCATGCTGTAGATTCTTCTGCGATCATGAGTGCTCCCGGATTTCTTCCAAGAACAACAGAGTTCAAATGTTTGAAGAAATCAATCACTTCAAGGTTCTTATTCTCACCATACTTATTCGCTACCCATTCGCCATCTTTTCGTCCATAATCCAGATATAACATAGACGCAACAGCATCTACACGAAGTCCGTCTATATGGAATTTTTCAATCCAGAACAATGCATTGGAGATCAGGAAATTGCGGACTTCATTTTTTCCAAAGTCAAACACTTTTGTTCCCCAGTCCGGATGTTCTCCAAGTCTTGGATCTGCATATTCATACGTCGCAGTTCCGTCAAAATCAGCAAGTCCATGTGCATCCTTCGGGAAATGGGCCGGTACCCAGTCCAGAATGATACCGATCTTATTTCTATGCAGATAATTGATCATCCATGCGAAATCTTCCGGTGTTCCATACCGGGATGTCGGTGCATAATAACCAGTCACCTGATATCCCCAGGAACCGTCAAACGGATGCTCCGCGATCCCCATCAGCTCCACATGTGTATAACCCATTTCTTTAATATATTTGGTAATTGCTCTGGCAAACTCTCTATATGTATAGAAACCTTCATCTTCCCGTCCCGGATGGCGCATCCAGGAACCAATATGTGCCTCATAGATAGACATCGGCTTATGCTTATGATTCCAGGTCTTTCTGTGGGTCATCCATTCTGTATCCGTCCATTTTATATTCTCGATATCTGTAACTCTGGATGCTGTTCCAGGTCTTAATTCCGCATAATTGGCATATGGATCTGCCTTAAATATCTGTTCTCCCGAATAAGTCTCAATACAATACTTATACATCTGATTTTTCTTCACACCAGGTATAAAACAGGTATAGATTCCCAGAGGTTCTTCTCTCTTCATCGGGTTCGCCTCTGTATCCCATTCATTGAACTCTCCGACTACCGAAACTGCCTGTGCATGCGGTGCCCATACCGCAAAATACACACCTTTTTGTTTTCCGTCCTGTACCAGATGTGCACCCAGCTTCTTATAAATCTCGTAATGATTTCCCTGTCCGAAAAGGTATTGATCCAGCTCGCCTATTTCATACGGTTTCTTCTTTTTTTCAGCCATAATTACCCCTCGCATTCTGTTGCATATTTATAACAACATTATACTTTACAAAAGGGCAAAAAGAAAGAGTTTTGACAGTTTAGTTTGTCAAAACTCTTCCAAAATCTGACTTAAATTTTAAAATCTTCTTCTTTCAGAATAATTCTGTCAGAATCATCTGTTCCCTTACCAAATACTCTTCGTGCAAGGTGTTTTACATTTGCTTTCTGTGAATGAGCAATTGCTTCATCCATGATCTCTTTAACTTCTGCAACAGATACTGCATGGTCTTCTCTTTGCATTACATCGATACGGCTGTACAGTGCAAGGATTCCCATCTCATCCAGTTTATATCCATTCTCTTTCGCATATGTCTGACCGAATGTTACCAGCTCATCATTAATGAATACCGGAAGTTCCAGTTTCGAACTGAATTTCTTCTTGAATTCCGGATTAGCTGTCATCAGACGCTCCAGAGGTTTTCTCTGATCTTCCAGTACGAAAAGTAATTCACCTGTCTTTTTTTCCATCAGATAATTAAGTTCTTTTACCGTTCTTGAATTCAGCTTGCCAGCATGTTCAATGATGATTGCTCCTCCACGAAGCTTCTGGATGATATTCGTAAGTTCTTTCTTATTCAAAGACTCACCTGTAACGATCGCTACTTTACCCTGTTTCAGATTTCTCTGTTTCTGGATTGCTTTTACGATATCAACCGCAAGAACTGTTTTACCAGATCCTTTTCTTCCGATTACCAGAAGGTTTCCTGTCTTGGAAGTACCCTCTCTCTGGGCACGTCTGTCATTATCAAGAACCTCTACGATCTGTTCACTCATTCCTCTTACCGGAACGAAATATGAGAATAACTTCTTCTGTTCTTCCGTAAGTCCTGCCTTTAATCCGATTTCACTCGTTGCACTCAGATCATATCTTCCTGTTACAACGAATCCGGTATCAAATGGAACTCCACCTTTTGACTTTTTAATTCTTGCCTGGATCTCTTCTTCGGATGGCTCTTCAATCTCTAATTCTTCTGTGTCATCCTCATCTTCGATCTCTTCTTCGTCAAAATCTTCTTCCTCAAAGTCGCCTTCGTCAAAGTCTCCTTCATCAAGATCCTCTTCCTCAAAGTCAGCTTCGTCAAAATCTTCCCCTTCAAGGTCTTCGCCAAAATCAAGCTCTTCGTCATCGTCGATCTCTTCTTCGTCGAAATCCTCTTCGTCCATATCTTCTTCAAAGTCGCCTTCGTCAAAATCGGTTTCTTCATCATCTATGTCTTCAAAGTCGTCTTCGTCTTCGTCAAAATCGGCCTCTTCAAGTTCTTCCTCGTCAAGATCTTCTTCCTCAAAATCAGCTTCGTCAAAGTCTTCCTCGTCGAAATCTTCTTCCTCAAAGTCGCCTTCGTCAAAGTCTTCTCCTTCAAGATCTTCTTCCTCAAAGTCGGCTTCGTCAAAGTCTTCCCCTTCAAGATCCTCTTCCTCAAAGTCGGCTTCGTCAAAATCACCTTCCTCGAAACTGCTTCCATTCATATCCAGTCCGTCAAGCTCATCTTCGATTCCTTCTATGAAATCTTCATCCATTCCCGGACCGTCTTCAAGTTCTTCCTCATAAATCTCATCTTCGGAATCTTCATTTTCACTCTCCATCTCTTCCATCAGACGGACAATGTCATCCGGTATTCTCTGTGTATTTCTTTCAGATTTTTCCTCGTCGGCTGCCTCTTCCTCTGCTTTTCTTGCTGCCTCTTCCTCGGCCTTTCTTCTGGCCTCTTCTTCGGCTGCTCTTCTTGCTTCTTCTTCAGCCTTTCTTGCTGCCTCTTCCTCGGCTTTTCTTCTGGCTTCTTCCTCAGCTGCTTTTCTTGCTGCCTCTTCCTCGGCTTTTCTTCTGGCTTCTTCCTCGGCTGCTTTTCTTGCTGCCTCTTCCTCAGCTTTTCTTCTGGCCTCTGCTTCAGCTTTTCTTCTGGCTTCTTCCTCAGCTGCTTTTCTTGCTGCCTCTTCTTCAGCTTTTCTTCTGGCCTCTTCTTCGGCTTTTCTTCTGGCCTCTTCTTCAGCTTTTCTTCTGGCCTCTGCTTCAGCTGCTTTTCTTTCTACTTCTTTGCGCTCTTCTTCCTGACGGATTCTTGCCTGTTCTCTTTCCTTCTGGAGACGCTCCTCATCTTTGGCTTTCTGCTTTGCAATCGCCTCTTCATGATCTTTCTGTTTTGCTTCCCATTTCTGAAGGATATCATCGATCATCATCTGACCGTTTGCCAAGATTTCATCCTCGCGCTCTTTCATTGCTTCTTCTTCAATATTAATACCGCTTGCAACAGCAACACCCTGTGCCAGAGCTTCTTCTAATGTGGCCCCCGTAACTACCTGTTTGATTGCTGATGTATGCTCTTCAGGTGTCTCAACAGATGCTTCCGGTTCTTCTTCCCTATACATCGGAGTCTCTTCCACTGCTGCAGTTTCTTCCGGTACAACTTCCTCCGGTACGACATCTGCCTGTGCGGCTTCCTCCGGTATTTCAAACTCTTCCTGCATCGGAACCGGCTCCGGCGGAATCTCCTGTACTTGTGCATCATCTATTCTCTGCACCGTACTTTCCTGTACCTCTTCCTCAGAACCTTCATCATATTCATTCTCATCGTCAACTTCTTCCAATGTTGACTCCGTCTGTTTTACAGGTTCCGGCTGCTTCTTTACTGCTCCCGGACGGCTGTCATATTTTTCCTGCTGAAGCGGCGTCAATGGCTTATACTTCATCTTAAGTTCCATCGCCAGGTATACATACTTTCCTTCGCTGAACCAAAGAATCAGGTCATCACATTCTTCCAGACATTCCGCAGTCATTCCCGCCTCATCATATAACTTGGCAAGTTCATATGCCCATTTTTCAATATATTCCGCTTTTTTAAATTCTTCCAACGCCGCAATCTGATCCGAAAGTGCTGCTCCCTGAGTTCTCAGGATCTTATACTTCAGGATATATTGATTCGGGTCTTTTGGCGCCAGCTTAACAAACTCTTCATAACAGTCTGTCGCTTCTCTGATATCCTTAATCTTTAATGCCAATGTACCTAATCGATATACGATTTTACGGCTTCCCGGTGCTCTGTCAAATGCCAGGAATAAGATATCTCTCCCTTTCTTAAATTCTCCGTTATATTCATAAATCTCACTTACCGTATTAAGCATAGAAGCGTTCTTTACTCTTCGCCAGTCTATACTTTCAGCAATATCCATTGCTTTCTGGTATTCCTTTTTTTCCAGATGATCAAGCATCTGCTCGGTCTTTACCCTATATTCATATTTATCCAATATTTCTCACCTCAAATATTTATTTTAAAAAAGCGTATTTCCCTACAATTTTACTTATATAAGTTTATCATATGACCTGTCTATTGTCAAAATATCCGGTTAAATATGTTAAAAAAATATTACAAAAGTTACAAAAGTTTATAATTTATTGTCGGCAGCTTCTTCCGAATGCATGGCAATACCGAAAACCTGCCACTGGCAGCTCCTTACGAACGCATGGCGATAAAAAAACAGCCATCATAATTCTTTTTATTATGATGGCTGTTACATATTCAATTTTATCATATACTTTTCATTTGTTTCGGAGAATTAATTATTATTTTATTCCCTGACGCCTTTTTATGTATTTCAATGATCTTTTACTCATTGTCCTACATGTTCATTCAAATCTACTATTCATGTTTCTTTACACATTTTAATAATATATTTAAATATATGGTATTATGTTCAATATGTTTACAGTTTTTTTATTTTTATTATCCGGTTTTATTTTCTCCGTTTATTTTTATTATTATCTGAATCTCCTCTACCGGCCTTTTTATCTATTATTATAAAGGCTTACTCTATGGGAATTTTTAACTGTCATACCACTAACATATTGATTCGATGATTCTACTGTGTCCATTGGATTAAGCCTCCTTCTCATAAATTTCCAATCAACATATCTCACCGACATATGAAATATTTTTTATCCTTATAAACTTTTTTCATTCTTTATACACATAAGATATAAATGATATTTATTACCTTGTCTCTTTCATTAAGATTATTCCTATATCCCCGTGATATCATTTTATAATCTTACCTCATCCATTCTCTATCTTTACAATATACTTTACGATATCTAATATTCGATGCATTACCAAATACTTTATACCTATATATGCATTTTAGATTTCTAAATGAATCGGAACTCTGATAATAAAAATTCTCTTATAAAATATATGCTATAGAATTTTCAAGATTCCCTTTCTCGTCAGGAGTCCTTTTTGTTTATTTCGGATTTCCTTTGGATTGATTACATAATATCATCCGCATTTTATTTTGTCAATACTTTTTGCGATTATTTTCTTTTATTTTTCATTATTTTATTTTTTGCATTAAATTGTCTGATTTTTATATATTTGTTTTAATGTTTGCACAATACTATACAGTTTCTCTGTAACCATATTTGTCAACATATCACCTTTCAATTGTTAACCGTAACAAATACATAGTTGACATTTTGCACATTTCATTTTATACTGCTTTTATATTTTGATATGAATCTAAAGGAAAGGAGTTCTGCCAGCCGGCAGACAATTACTACTATGAATAACACAGCAAACAGCACAACAACGAAAAGACTCTCCACCCGTAAACTGGTTCTGATCGCCCTGATGACTGCGATCACCTGTATCTTCGCTCCTATGGCGATTCCGATCCCTGTCAGTCCGGTACCGATCAGTCTTACCAACCTGGTGATCATGATCAGTATCTATGTACTTGGATTTAAAGATGCAACGATCAGCTATATCGTATATCTGTTACTTGGCCTTGTCGGTCTTCCTGTATTCTCTGGTTTCACCGGCGGATTAGGTAAGCTTGCAGGTCCTACCGGCGGATATCTGATTGGTTTTATCTTCCTCGCACTGATCGCAGGACTGTTCGTTGACAAATTTCCAAAGAACAGAATCCTGGCCGTTGTCGGTATGCTCATCGGTATGGCGATCACTTATATCTTCGGTACAGAGTGGCTTGCAATTCAGTTAAAAATGTCCTTTGTTGCAGCACTTTCTGTCGGAGTTATCCCTTATCTTGCCGGTGACGCAGTGAAGATTATCATTGCGATCATTGTCGGACCTGTGCTTCGCAGCCGTCTGAGTCATATGCAGTAACAGTTACATCTACAGAACTTGCCACTGGCAGCTTCTCTTGCATACTTTGGTATCTAAAAAACACACAATACCGATTATATGATTCCTTCTGTTTCGGTATTGTGTGTTTTATTTTCCATTCTGGAACCTCGACTATAAAACTTCCGGTTTTACAATATAATATCTCCCTTTTTCTTGCCGGTATCCATATCATAAGCCTCGATAATATTTCCACTGATCACGTATAATGTATCTTCTATATAAATCCCCCGGATACCTTGCGAAGTATTTCCATTAATCTCTTCTTTCAGGATTGTTTCAAACTTTTTCTCTTTTCCATTATAAGTCAGCAGGCAGTACGTTTCCCCATTCTGGCTGTAGCCGGAGAACCCGATCCTATTTTTCTGCTGATCGGCCAGAACGGATTTGTAATCGTATGCTGCATTTGTTCCATACAGATCATCCAGTACAAGGGTTGATTCTTCTTTTACATCCGCTCTGTCTGTAATATCGAACATGGTGATTTTTACGCCTTCCGACACCCCTGATTCTTCATCGGTTGACATGCCGATTCCAAGTAATTTATCTTCTCCATAGAAATGCAGATATTCTGAAAATCCCGGGATTTTTAATTTGCCGAGGATCTTTGGTTTCTCCGGATTGGACAGATCCACGCTGAACAACGGGTCTACCTGCTCATATGTCACGAAATATCCTGCCTCTTTCATGAATCTTGCAGAATAGATGGATTCCCCTTTTGCCAGATTCTCGATAGAACTGATCTTATCCAATTTCTTATCTAAGATTGTTACCAGATTTTCATCATCATTGGTTGTAAATAATCTTAAGTTCCCTTTATATTCATCCAGTGAAAATGTATCATTCAGATATCCTTTTACTTTTCCCTGAGCTACGGCCTTTAGCTTGCCCTTTCTATAAGAAATCTTGCGAAGTGTCGTCACAGTCTGATTATCCTGCTGCCATTCTGATTCATAATAGTAGATATTTTTTCCACTTACATACATTTGACCGCCTTCGGAGAGAATTGCCTTATTATCTACTGTTTTATCCGGTTTGCTGATGTCCACGGAACTGATCACTTCATACATTGTTCCACAATTCACCGGCGGCAGACAGATACTGGTCTGGCTCATCTCTTTGCCATTCACCAGAGGCACATAGGTGACCGGTTTATCTTTGACCATGTCGCCACCTGTATAGTATTCACTGAACAGATACAGATATCCGTCTGCCATACGAGACGAATTGTAAGTACCACTCTGTGTTACTTCGCCTTCTTTTACCGGCTTTTTAATATCACGGATGTCATAAGTGACCGCCGCTGTTTTAGTCTGATTCCAGGTATCTGTGTTCGTCTGCTTTTTGTTACTTTTATCTGCACATTCTTTCTGACATACAGCCACCAGTTTCTTTTGATCTGTATTTACATAAAACTCCTGTATTGTGTATTCTTTTCCAAGCGTAATCTCGCTGTATTTTTCTATATTCGTTCCGCTGTTTCCTACGTCTACAATATCGATGGTCCGGCCATTATCTTCCCGCACATATAGATAAGTCCCGTCTGTTTTGGCAATATCCCCTTCATCTACACCGGACTGTCGTACATTGGTCTGTGAATAACTGCCATCTGCTGTTGCCACACCGGTATCTGCCGAGGCCGTTTCCGTTGAAGACGCCGTTGATCTTCCTGTTGAAGCCGAATCCTCTACGGCTGCTGTTTCATTTACACTTCTTGCATACATTGCAATGCCGGAGTTATCTTGTGAACGTTTGATATATTTATAGATTTCGTCATAACTTTGGGCTGTCCTGATCTTCTTACTGTCGCTGATCTTCTTTACTGTATTACTATTTCCTGCACTGCTGCCTGCATTGCCACCTGACACATCTGGAGAATTTATCGCTCCTTCATGCATCCTTCCATACTGCCACACTACAGTTCCCGCCACAACTGCCACGCAGGCCGCCGCTACAAGCCCGATTTGATACGGACGGAAATGTTTCTTCTGTTTTTTCTTTTCCAATAATTTATCTATATTCTCCGATCTCAGACTATCCGGGACTTCTGTATCTTCTGACATTCTTGAAATCTGATCTACGATGTCCTGTTCACAATATTCTTTATGTTCATTCTCGCGCTTCATACCTTCTCACTCCCTTCTTTCCTTCTCATCTTCGCCGTAACTGCCCAGCACACATTCCATCTTCTTAAGTGCCCGGCTCCGCTTCGACCGTACCGTGTTCGGATTCAGCCTCATCATCTCACCGATCTCCTGACTGCAATACCCGCCAAATACGGATAATCCGACTAATATCTGTTCCTCTTCCGACAGCACAAAGAATGCTTTCTTAACATCGATTGCAAGATCATAATCCGGTGCTGTCGCTTGTTCCGGAAGTTCTTCTTCTCTTCCCGGTGTTTCTTTTAACGCTTTCTTCAATCTCTTCTTACATTTATTCGTAAGAATTGTAAATATCCAGCTTTTGAATGCTTCTTCTTTTTTTAATTTATGTATGTTCTCGTATGCTGTGATAACCGCCTCACTCACCGCATCTTCAGCTTCCTGCGGATTCTTCATCAGGCACAGTGCGTAACGGTACAGATCACGGTAGACAGTCTCGTACATTTCCGAGAATTTCTTTATACTGCATTTCATATCGTGTCCTCCCTCAGATATGAGTTTTCATGGTTTTTCTTTCTTTTCTCTATCATCTACATATATAAGAGTCTTTTACTCCAGATTCTGTTGCACTAAATTGAAAGTTTTTCTATCTTACATTCATGTTCCTTTGAGTCCTTCCAATAACCGATTCCAATTGCCAGAATGTCACCCGTGTATATTTCGTCATCACCCAGTTTTCCCTGAAAACGTAACGCATAACCCTTTTCTTTGATCTGACGCACTGCTGATTCTGCTGTATCATCAACTTTCAGATCTCATCATATGGACCAGAATTTGTCCAATAATTTCCCATTCGGATTCACCGTATCCGCAAGATACTTCTCATATAGCCCGTCTACTTCCTCTTCTATAAATCCAAATATTTTTTCCAGCATCAATGTCTTATCAATAAAATATCGTGACTTCGTCTCCCCTTCGTACAAAACATATGGTGCTCTACTGTTAAGATAAAATCCCATCTTTGTGTCTCTTTCCGGTAACACTGCTTTTTTCCATCGTTCTCTTTTGCTTTCTTCCATCCATTATCCTCCACTTGCAATTCAGGAGGATCTATACTTTTTCAGAAATCCTCCCGCTCATTTTAATATGTTGTGAATCTTAAGCATTGAAAATCTCTGATATGTATTTCGCTTGAATATAGAAACAGTTTTTCTGCTTTAGAAAATATAGAAATATAATGCTTGGATATATTCTAGCATAAGGCACTCAGGTTGTATATAGTAAATTTAATTTTATTTTTCATCTACCTATTTTATTATGACGTCAAAAAACTCCTCAAAATCCCGACAAATCTTTCATGTCTCAGAATTCTGAAGAGTTTTTATTTGTTTATATTGGAGAGAAAAAAGGTTATTAAAATAATTCTAATTTATTTGTTCACTTTTTTATAAAGTTCGATCATTTCTTCTGCCAAAACCTTGAATACTTCCGTACTCATCATCTGGTCTTCTGCATGTGCAAGGATGAGACTCATCTTCGCGTCTTCACCGGCCGCTTCTTTCTGCACCAGATCTGTACATCGTCCTGTCCCAGGAACATTCCGACTTCTACGATTGGTACAGGAATCTCCTTGGTAATCGACACTGTCATAAATACATAATGGACTTTTGAAAAATCAAAACTTTCCAGGCTGTCTATCAGACCTCCCGGAGTGTTTCTATCTGTCTTATTTTCTGTCTTTCTTATTCTCTATCCTCTATAATAATTGATCAGGCATCCTTTTAAGATAATCTCTCTCTCCGCATCCGTCATATCACCGAGCTTCAGAGTGATCTCTTTCAAAGTATCTCCAACCACATACGCCTTAATTTCAGCACTCTTATCCTCGATTGCTTTTCTGATCTCCGGCACGAAGATATAATCACCGTTCTTGAAGCTTAAGTTCTCATGATCTTCCTCTGTAATAAATGGAAGCATACCCCAGTTGATCAGGTTCGAACGGTATCTCTTGGTTGCGTATTCGTTCGCAATATTTGCCCAGCCGCCGAGTACCTTCTGGCAGGATGCTGCCTGTTCTCTTGCGGAACCGTCTCCCGGTTTTACTGCGAAGATCGTGCTTCCGATTCCAAGGTTGCCTTCTCCTGCTTCCGGATACGTCTTGCGTACTTTTGCCATAACTGGTTTCAGTTCGTCTAATACTTCTAACGGACACTGTCCTGCCTCGATTGCTTTCTCGGCTTTCTGCACTTCTTTTGCACGGCCTACATAAGCAGGGTCTTTTCTGGATAATGCAAATTCTGCAAGTCCCAGAGGATTTGATCTATAAGAAGATGTCTCTCCTGACGGAATCAATTCGTCTGTTGTTGTAACCGGATCGTGGATCTCGGATACTACTTTCAGGAGTAAGTTCTTCGGAAGTGCTGCCATTGCCGGCCAGTCTTTGATGTTCGGTCCGAATTTGATCTCTACAGATGGATCTGCTACGCCGTGGCTGTCGAAGACACGGTTTGCATAAATATTTTTATCAAAGTGATATTTCTGTCCTTTGTATTCCACATCCATGTCAGTTGCAGGTGTAAGGAATCCCTTATTTGCTGCTGTTGCTGCGATGGAACGTGCATCCATAAGTGCAACAGATGCGATCTGTCCGCTCTGAAGCTTAGAGCCTTCACGGTTCGGGAAGTTTCTGGTTGAGTGACGGATGGAGAACGCATTATTGGCAGGTGTATCTCCGGCACCGAAGCAAGGTCCGCAGAATGCTGTCTTCACAATCGTTCCTGCTTCCATAAGGTCAGCAACTGCACCGTTCTTTACAAGTTCCATGTAAATCGGTGTACTTGCCGGATATACGCTGAATGTAAATTCATCAGAACCAATGTAATGTCCTTTGATAATGTCTGCTGCAGCACAGATATTTTCAAATCCACCACCGGCACATCCTGCGATGATTCCCTGATCCACATATAACTGTCCGTTCACAATCTTATCCTGCAGAGAATAATTAACTGCCCCGTCCAGGCTTACGAGAGCTTTCTGCTCTACATCGTGAAGGATGTCTTTTAAGTTCGTTCTTACTTCGTCAATCGTGTACACATTAGACGGATGGAACGGCATTGCGATCATTGGCTTGATCTCGCTTAAGTTCACATATACCATACCGTCATAGTAAGCAACAGCTCCAGGATTCAGCTCTTTATAATCTTCGCTTCTTCCGTGAATGTCGTAAAATTCTTTAATCTTGTCGTCGGTCTTCCAGATAGATGACAGACAGGTGGTCTCGGTTGTCATAACATCGATACCGATACGGAAGTCAGCGCTTAATTTACTTACACCAGGTCCTACGAATTCCATTACTTTATTGTTAACATAGCCATTTCCAAATGTTGCACCGATGATCGCAAGTGCTACGTCCTGTGGTCCGACACCTTTCATTGGTTCGCCGTCTAAGTAGATTCCGACTATGCCCGGCATCTTGATATCATAAGTCTTATTCAGAAGCTGTTTTACAAGCTCCGGTCCGCCTTCTCCCATAGCCATGGTTCCGAGTGCTCCGTAACGGGTGTGGCTGTCTGATCCTAAGATCATCTTGCCGCCGCCGGCTAACATCTCACGAGCAAATTGATGGATGACTGCCTGATGAGGCGGTACATAGACTCCACCGTATTTCTTCGCGCAGGTAAGACCAAACATGTGGTCATCTTCGTTGATGGTTCCTCCAACCGCACAAAGTGAGTTATGACAGTTCGTAAGTACATAAGGAATCGGGAATTTTTCAAGTCCGGATGCTCTGGCCGTCTGAATAATTCCGACAAATGTAATGTCATGGGACGTCAGCTTATCGAACTTGATCTGCAGACGATCCATATTTCCTGAGGTATTATGCGCTGCCAGAATGTTATATGCCATCGTATTCTTTGCAGCTTCCTGTGGAGTCACATCTTTACCTGTCTTTGCAGCAACTGCTTCTTTTTCTTCCACAATCTCTGTTCCATTCAGTAAATAGACTCCCTTGTCATATAATTTCAGCATGTTTTGTCCTCCTACTATCGTGTTATAAATATATTGAAATGTCTGAATTCAGACACTTTCTAACAAAATTACTGTTTCATATATTTCATATGATCCGCTACCATCATAGCAATCTTGAATGTCAGTGCATCATCAAATACACGAACATCCAGTCCAGTCTTCTTCTGAATCTTCTCCAGACGGTACACCAGTGTATTTCTATGCACATACAGGCGCCTTGCCGTCTCTGATATATTCAGATTATTATCAAAAAATGTATAAACAGTCGTCAGTTCTTCTTCTTCGAAAATGTCTGCTTTGCCATCTTCGAATACTTCATTCAGGAACATCTCACAGAGTGATGCCGGAAGCTGATGGATCAGACGCCCGATCCCAAGTTCATTGTATGCAAGAATTTTCTTCTCTACATAGAATACTCTTCCAACCTCCAGTGCCATATCTGCTTCCTTATATGATCTGGATACATCCTTTAACTCCTCTACAATTGTTCCATATGCTGCTCTTACACTTACCATAGCTTCCATGTTCAGTGTTGTGACCAGCTCTTTGGCGATCTGTTCTACCTGCGGATAGTCATCAGTCGACTGCAATGATTTTACCAGAATGATATGTTTTTCATCAATTGCGGTTACGAAATCCTTTGTTCCCGTCGCATACAGACCTTTCAGTGTTTCCTGTACCAGAATGTCTCCTTCATTCTTCGGTTCGATTACAAATACAACCCTCTTAATTTCTGCCGGAATCTTCATCTTCTTTGCCTGATTATAGATATCGACCAGAAGCAGGTTATCCAGAAGCAGATTCTGAATGAACCGGTTCTTATCCATCCGTTCTTTGTATGCATAAAGAAGATTCCTAAGCTGGCTTGCTCCCATGCGCCCCGCCAGTTCCATACCATCTGCATTTCCCTTCAGCATCAGTATATAAGTCGGATCACTGTCCTCATAGATGCGGAACATTCCCATCTCATCCAGGATCATCTCATCCGGCTCTTCTTCATCATCACGGAAATCCTGAATCTGAAGCTCATACTCTGTCAGATTCTCATTCGTCCTTACAAGACAAAGTCCCTGCATATCCCATATTGCACAGTCAAATCCGGTGATCTCCCTGATATCCTGCGCTGTTTTGTGTAATATCTGATTTGATAACACTCATTGTCCTCCATTTCCTGTCCGCAATACTGTTCTTTGTGTCCTCTTGCATACTTGTATACATTTTAACACGCTAACGAACTGCATTACGAATACATTATAACAGATAATAACGCTTTAACAAAGTAAAATTTTATTGTCTGCATAAAAAATGCAAAAGACCGGACGCTGTCTCACGCCCGGCCCCTCTTATATTCATCTGTTCCCCACGATTACCGCGGTCTTTATTCCTATCTGTAATTACAGACTAGTTAGTGATTGTAACCTGTGTCTCTTTATCAAATACGTGAATCTTCTCAGCATCCAGAGCAAATTTCACATGGTCACCTGTTCTTGCTGTTGTTCTAGGATCAACTCTTGCTGTCATGCTTGATCCTTCATAGTCAAAGTATAAGAATACTTCTGCACCAAGCATCTCATATACACGGATCTTAGCTTCGATCACTGTATTAGGAGAAGTTTCGATGAACATCTGCTCATCATGTACATCTTCCGGACGGATTCCGAGAACAACTGTCTTTCCTGCATATCCACCTTCGATCAGCTTCTTAGCTTTTGCCGGTGGAAGTTCGATCTCTGAAGGTCCTGCTACTAAGTATACTTTATCTCCGACAACTTTACATGTAGCGTCAACAAAGTTCATCTGTGGTGATCCGATGAATCCGGCTACGAACTGGTTGCATGGATGATCGTACAGAGTCTGTGGTGTATCTACCTGCTGAACGATACCTGCGTTCATAACTACGATTCTGGTTCCCAGTGTCATAGCTTCTGTCTGGTCATGTGTTACGTAGATGATAGTTGTACCTAATCTCTGATGTAATTTAGAGATCTCGATACGCATCTGTCCACGAAGTTTTGCATCCAGGTTTGAAAGAGGCTCGTCCATAAGGAATACCTTAGGATTACGAACGATCGCACGTCCCATTGCAACACGCTGTCTCTGTCCACCTGAAAGAGCCTTTGGTTTACGGTCAAGCAGTGGTTCCAGATCAAGGATCTTAGCTGCTTCACGAACCATTTTGTCAATCTGGTCTTTTGGTACTTTTCTTAATTTCAGCCCAAATGCCATGTTATCGTATACTGTCATATGTGGGTACAGAGCATAGTTCTGGAATACCATTGCGATATCTCTGTCTTTTGGCTCTACGTCATTTACCACTCTGTCTCCGATCTTTAATTCTCCGGAAGTGATATCTTCCAGACCGGCAATCATACGAAGTGTTGTAGATTTACCACATCCTGAAGGTCCTACGAAGATGATGAATTCTTTATCTTCAATCTCAAGGTTGAAGTCTTTCACTGCTTCAAATCCATTTGGATATGTTTTGTTAATGTGTTTCAATGATAAACTTGCCATTGCTATAATTCCTCCTGATTTATAATCATTTTTATTCCAGTCGTTATCTGTTTCGTTCTGATAAAAGTATATAAAAAAAGTTCAACCCGGGTAATGCCCAAGTTGAACAATCTTTTTCTCTTTTTCTATACAAGTTGACGAACAGCCTATAAAAGTGCCTGGTAAATATCTCTTTTTCCTACACCTCTGTCTTTTGCCACCTGTTTCATCGCAGACTTTTTGTCCATTCCCTGTCCGAGATAAAGTTCCATATGTTCTTCGATACTCATCTCTTCCCATCTGGCTTTTTCCTCATTGCGGATCTCTTCTCTGCTCTTTCCTTCGATCACCATGACACATTCACCCTTCGGCTCCTGTACATCATAATATACCAGCGCATCTTCGATCGTTGTGGCAAATACGGTCTCGTGCTTCTTCGTAAGTTCTCTGCAGATGCTGATACGTCTGTTACCGAGAGTCTCCTGAAGCGTCTTCAATGTACGGACCAGTCTGTGCGGTGCTTCATAAATGACCATAGTTCTCGTCTCATCTTTCAGTTCCTCCAGAACGGCCTGTCTTTCTTTCTTATCCGTTGGAAGAAATGCCTCAAATGCGAACCTTCTCGTTCCAAGTCCGGATATCGTAAGCGCCGTGACACATGCACAGGCTCCCGGAACAGCTGTAACCGTGATCCCTGCTTCCTGACACATCTTCACCAGTTCTTCGCCCGGATCAGAGATTCCTGGCATCCCGGCATCCGTGATCACTGCAATGTCCTCACCGCCCTGCAGACGTTCTACAAGTTTGTGTCCTTTTTCTATCTTATTATATTCATGATAGCTGGTCATCGGTGTCTTAATCTCAAAATGATTCAGAAGCTTGATACTGTTTCTGGTATCTTCTGCTGCGATCAGATCCACTTCTTTTAATATCCTCACCGCCCGGAATGTCATATCTTCCAGATTCCCTATCGGTGTTGCACATAAGTACAATGTTCCTGCCATCTCATACTCCTCCATCTTATGTTTGGTACCTGCTCTGTACCTATCTGCCCGTTCCATCTGCTGCCATGGCTTTTGCGCCGTGATATTTTCCTTACTTACGACGGACTCATTCTGTAGAGTGCAAGCAGTTCCTCCGTATAACTTCCATCTTTCTGATATACAACCAACGGCGGTTCTACCTGCATCCTCGGATTTCCGCCCTTCATTCCCTCGATCAGAACCATATTCGGTTCTTTATCTATATACGGATATACCAGCCGCATACGCTTCGGCTCAATTCCATACGCACACATCTTTGTCATGATCTCCGGAAGCCTGAACGGTCTGTGGACCATATAGAATCTTCCTTTGACTTTCAGTATCTTCGCACTCTCTCTTAAGATATCATCCAGTGTACAAAGTGCCTCATGTCTTGCAATATACAATGCTTCATTCTGATTCTTCAGTCCGTGGTCTCCGATCATATACGGGGGATTGGTTGTAATAACCCCAAAAGAGGCGGCTCCGAATATGGATGCTGCCTCCTTGATATCTCCCGTTACAATGTCGATCCGTTCTTCCAGCCCGTTATAACTGACACTGCGCCTTGCCATATCTGCACTCTCTTCCTGGATCTCCAGTCCCGTATAATGCAGTCCCGGATATTTTGCCTCCAGAAGTATCGGAAGAATTCCTGTTCCCGTTCCGAGATCCAGTGCTTTTTCATTCTTCTTTACTCTGGCAAATGCTGACAAAAGCACTGCATCCATTCCAAAACAGAAACGGCCCGGACTTTGAATGATCTCATATCCTTTGATCTGCAGATCATCCAGTCTTTCATTCGGAAGTAATTTAGTTATCATCTAATTTTGACGCTCCGTTCTTTTCTTCTAACGCCTTCAGTTCCTTCATCTCTTCTTTCGAAAGTCTTACGTCTTTCTTCTTACGTCTTGGTTTGAACTTCAGTTCTGCTGCCGGATATTCACGGATCTCTTTCTCGTCATTATCCAGCGTCACAACAACCTTAACCAGCTGGCGGAGCACGTTAACTGACTGTACATCTCCTCTTAATCCTTCCGGTGTCGTCACATGATCTCCGTTCGCCGGAAGATGACTGTTCAGTTCTTCATATGTCTCTTCTTCATTCGTCAGACAGCACATCAGTCTTCCGCAGACTCCGGATATCTTTGTCGGGTTCAGTGAAAGATTCTGTTCTTTCGCCATCTTGATCGATACCGGTGCGAACTCGGATAAATACGTGTGGCAGCAAAGTGGTCTTCCACAGATACCGATCCCGCCGCGGATCTTCGTCTCATCACGCACTCCGATCTGTCTTAACTCGATTCTGGTACGGAACACACTCGCCAGATCCTTTACAAGCTCACGGAAATCAATTCGTCCGTCTGCCGTAAAGTAAAACAGCACTTTATTATTATCAAATGTATATTCCGCATCGATCAGTTTCATCTCAAGGCCGTGTTTGTGGATCTTGTCTAAACAAATCTTGAATGCTTCTTTTTCTTTTTCTTTATTCTTCTCTTCTTTTTTCTTATCGTCCTCTGTCGCAAGACGGATCACGGATTTGAGTGGCTGTGTGATCTTGTCATCTTCCACTTCTTTCGGTCCGGTTACTACGGAACCAAATTCCACACCTCTTGCAGTCTCAACGATTACCTTATCACCGGTCTTGATCTCAAGTTTTCCCGGTGAAAAGAAATATATTTTTCCGGCAGTTCTGAATCTAACGCCTATTACCTTCGTCATATGATTAGTTCTCCTTTATGGTCAGGAACAAAAGCTCCATAACCAGATCGAAGTTAACATTCGCTTTCAGTCTGGCTTTCGCTTTCTCAAGGCTCTCCAGGATCAGTTCGATTCCTTCATAAGAGCTCTTTCTCGCCTGTTCTTTTATACTCTGTAACTGGTCTTTGAATACGACCTTATCAATCTCTTTTGTTGCTTTATATAATAAGACATCCCTGTACCAGATCATGATAATGTCCAGGTAGTCTGTGATCTCTAATTTATATACGGATATATTCTTAACCGCAGCAACGATTTCATTTAATTCCATCTCATTGATATGCTTCAGAAGCTGTACCGCTTCCTCTCTGATCTCGTTAAAATGATCGGAATTGGCCAGCATGATCGCACGTCCCATATTACCCTGTGCAAATGCCGTGCACATATCTGCTTTATAATCCGGGATCTCCAGATTCTCCATCAGATACTTTTTGATCAGTGTATCTTTGATATTACGCAGCTTTAACATTACACATCTGGAATTGATCGTCGGAAGTAATGTCTCCGCATTCTCCGTCAGCAGCAAGAAAACTGCATATGACGGCGGTTCCTCGATCGTCTTCAGGATCGCATTCTGTGCCTGCGGTGTCATCATATCTGCCTGTGGGATAATGTAGACTTTGTACGGTCCCTGATATGGTTTGATATCCACAGTGTTATTCACCTGTGTACGGATATCATCTACGCTGATGCTGTTCGGCTTTTCATGTGTCACACGGATAATGTCCGGATGATTGCCACTCTCTGCCTGCTTGCAGGAATGACATTTTCCACACGGTTCATTGTCCCCGGTCTCACACAAAAGCGTCATGGCGAACAGATTCGCCAGCATCTTCTTACCGGAACCTCTCTCCCCGTTCAGAATATATGCATGAGAGACCCTGTTATTCTCTACTGCACTGCTGATATATTTTAATATGTCTTTGTGGCCAACCACATCTTTAAAGCTTCCCATCTCGTATTACCTCTACTATTTCTTCTTTGCATCGTACTTTATCATCATTCTGATATCTTCTTGTAATTCCTGCTTTCTTCAGATTATCCTCCGAAAAATCTTTCTGATCAGCCAGAAATCTTCTGCAGACTTCTTCATAGCCCGGATGATCCTGCTGCTGTTCTCGCACAATCGCGCGCATCAGGCGTTCTTTGTCCTCCACTTCGATATAAAGCGGGATCAGGTTCTCATTTCCATAGTACTCTTTTGTCTTTATATAAGACTCCAGTGTACCGATCATGAGATAATCATTTTCATCCAGATTAATTTGTCCATCATCTATTGTAGCATATTTCCAGTCCCCATACACGGTTTGATAGGTGCGAAGTTCAATTATTTTACCTTCTTCACGGTATTTTTCAAGTATTTCATCCGTTACGAAGTAATATTCCACTCCATCTTTCTCGCCTTCACGCATCGGTCTGGTCGTATATAAAGTTAAAGTCTTAAGTTCCGGAAGATCCTTTCTGATATCTTTGTAAATCGTATCCTTTCCCGAAGAGCTTTTACCCATCATGTAGTATATCTTACCCATCTATCCACACCTCTATGCCATCTTCCGATTGAAGTCCCTCAATCGAAAAATCATGTTCCTGATACCAGTGAAGTATCTCTACCGCTTCTTTTGTAATACGCTCACCCGGTACGATCAGCGGGCTTCCCGGCGGATAGAGGTATGCGTATTCCACGGAAATGCATCCGATACTGTCTTCAAAGCTTCGTTTTTGTATCTTATCCCTGCGGTTCACTGCCTCTGCGATCGTCCACACTTTTTCAAGTGCCGGCTGTCTGCCGGAAAGTGGGAGGTCGGTTTCAATAGCAGCCGGCCGGCCCTGCCTGGTATCTATCTCTTTATCAATCTCTAGCAACGCATCTCTCAACCGGTCCAGACCTTCCTGCGTATCTCCCACAGTTGTCATAGCCAGAACATAGGTCCCTGCCAGCATTTCCATCTGCAAATGATATCTATGAAGTAATATCTCATACAGCTCGTGACTGGACATCGGTGCATGTTTTACGGAGATCACGAATTTGGATCTGTCATAGCGGTCTGTATTATCAGTCTGGATAATTTTCAGATACTTAAGCCGTTTCAGATCTTTGCGAAGTGCTTCAATGCGATTGGCATACTCAGAAAAAATATTTTTATATTTATAATCTGATCTTGCATCCGAATGCGTTTCAAGTGTCTCTTCCAGCATTCCGATACACGCATCGATACTCGCCATCAATATGTACGACGGACTGCTCGTCTGCAGCATATCCAGATACTGTTTCACTTTTCTTCGCTTCACCATGTCCCCGTTCACATGCAGAAGCGCCGTCTGTGTCAGCGCCGGAAGCGTCTTATGAAGACTGTTGATCACCAGATCCGCACCATATATATTCGCACTCTTTGGGAAATACGGATCAAATCCGAAATGCGCACCGTGTGCTTCATCCACGATCAGCGGACACCCTTTTGCATGCACAATCTCTGCAATCTTTTCGATGTCCGACACCACACCATCATATGTCGGTGACACGATCATCACCGCACGGATCTTCGGATGTTCTTCCAATGCTTTCTGTACATCCGCAGCATCAATCTCTGTGCTCAGTCCCTGTTCCGTATCGAATTTCGGATAGAGGTAGACCGGATCCAGTTCATTCAGATATATCGCATGATACACAGACTTGTGGCAATTTCTTGCCACAAGTATGGAATCTCCTTTTTCAGTTGTTCCTAGTATTGCACTTAAGATTCCAACCGTACTTCCATTCACCAGAAAATGTGTCTCGTCCGCATGGTAAACTCTTGCTGCTCTTTCCTGCGCATCTCTTAGAATTCCCTCTGCATGATGCAGATCATCAAAGCCATCAATCTCTGTAATATCGATCCGGTACGGAGATGTCCTGTCCATCAGATCCAGATTTCTCTTGTGGCCCGGCATATGGAATGCATAGTAGTCAGAATCGCTGTAAGCCTTTAATTTATCAAATATATTATTCATGCGTATATTTTAGCAAAATAACATTATATTATCAAGCCATAAACTCCCGCAGGATCTGGCGGATCATCTCATCCTTTGGAAGCTCACGTATGGTGTCTTCTTTCGGTATTTCTTCCTGTACATCTTCCTGTGCAGACTCCTTATCGGCATTTCCTTTAATCTCCATTGCCTGCGCATTACCGGCCAGAGTCCCGGTACTTTGTACCTCTTCTTGCAATATATCTTCTGTCCTTTTACTCCCGTCTGTACCGGCAAGCCGCGCCGATGCTTTTGCCAGGTTCCTGGCGTTCTCCTTTACTCTTTCTTTTCTACGGCTCTCACGCTGCATCTGCACAACACCGGAGCCGGATACCGGAACAGATTCTTCTTTTTCTTCTTGCTCCGTTTTGTCCTCTTTTTCTGCCTTTTCTTCTTTTGTATCATTTGTCTCGTCTTTTTTGATCACACTGTCTCTTCGTCCGGTGCGTTCTTTCTGATTTGCCTTTTCATACTTGTGGAGACATACATTTTCCAGATAATCTACCATATAGTTCTTTGCCATCTGCATGCAATAATTCTCATCCGTTGTCAGATGGAACAGCCATACCAGGATTCCAAGTCCTGCGCCACATGCACCCATCCGCAGGACAGCATCTCCCATGCCATATACCTGATAACTCAGTCCCGCACCGACAAGTCCGGTTACGATAAGCAGTCCCGCACATATCTTCTCCAGTCTGCGCAGCGTGTGAAGTCGTAATCCACAGACTTTATACTCATACAGATACTTATCCACAAATACCCCTACGTTTTCCACCGTATCGCTGATCATACATGCGTGTTCGAATTTCGCACGGACCAGGCGCATCAGCGGGTGGTTACTCTTACTCATACTTCCCGCCGCCTCCACCATACGTTTCATCATCATACTCACGATACATTTGTCCACCACACCAAGGCCGGTCAGGATCCCCATGAGTACGAACAGTAACTTCTTGTCCAATAACATTTCCAGCATAATAAAAGCCCTCCTTTTGATTTGCATTATACTGTAAATCAAACAGGAGGGCGCTTAATTTCGTTCCTCATATTTCGCACGGAAAACCACATATCATGTCAGTTCCGGGCACATTCTATGATATTTTAAATTGTATGCCTTTTCACTTATACCTAGATCATCGGCAGTAATTCCTTCATAAGTCTTACACTGTGGGCAATTGCCTTCTTTTCAAACGTTGGATAATCCATAGTCGCGCTGTTGTCAGCTTTATCCGAAATTGCACGAATGATGACATACGAAACTTTGTTCAGGTAAGCTGCCTGGGCAATTCCCGCACCTTCCATCTCTACACACATCGGATGGAATAATGATGAGATTCTTTCCTTCACATCTTTATCCGAAATAAACTGATCGCCGCTTACCACTCTTCCGGTAAATGTGTGAATATCCGGATTGGCTTTCTCATTTGCTGCTACTGCCTTCTTGACCAGTTTTTCATCTGCCGGGAATGACAGTGTGTCCATTCTTGGGATCTGTCCTGCCGGATCTCCGAATATCGTCGCATCCATATCGTGATGCAGTGCATCTGTCGAGATCACCATATCTCCGATATCGATCTGTGCATCCAGTGAACCCGCAATACCGGTATTAATCAATGTATCCACACCAAATCTGTCCACCAGGATCTGTGCACAGATTCCTGCATTCACCTTACCGATACCACTTCTTACAATAACAACATCTTTGCCGCCCAATGAACCTTTGCAGAATACCATCCCTGCCTGTTCTATAGTCTCATCGATCTGCATATCTTTTTTAAGTTCTGCCACTTCTTCTTCCATTGCTCCGATAATACCTATCATAGCTCTATATCCTCCTGTTATTACGATATTTTCTATATTAATTCGTCTATGCCCTATTATATCTTATAGAAAATTCGATTTCAACAGGCGAAATAAGTAGCAAACAGACAGAATCTCTGTTATAATCTGAGACGTATGACAATAAAACAATTATTTACAAAAGCAACAGGAGGTAATAGATATGGATTACAAACCATCAGGAGTCTGTTCTCGACTGATCCATGTAGAACTTGACGGAGATAAAATCGCAAATGTAGAATTCGTAGGCGGATGTGCCGGAAATACAGCCGGAATCAGCAGCCTTGTAAAAGGAATGGACGCTCACGAAGTGATCAAACGTCTGGAAGGAACAAAATGTGGTGCAAGACCAACATCTTGCCCTGACCAGTTATCCAAAGCTTTAAAACAGGCTCTTGGAGAATAATTTTCTGCGAATTTCATAACTACAGAAAAAAAAGGCTACTTGTCCTCCCCTTATCGGGGAAGACTTGTAGCCTTTTATGGGGATACCTTCTTTTTTATGTACTCATACTGCAAGATTTCGATCTTTATTCAGTGTTTCGTTTACTTATTACAATTGTTACTTTTTTAATTGTTTTTCGTTCACTAGTATTGATGCATTACTTATCTTTTATTTGTTTTATGGATATTTGTCTTTATTAGTTTATGGTTTTTTTGTTATACATTATAATTACATATTTTTACGTCTTTGCCTTGTTATAAACTACCTTATTTTTCAATCCCTGCCAACTACATCTTTTACCACTGCTTTATAATCTTCTGCTTGCATCGGACCTTCGGTCCTTTAATTACCTCGAGTTATTCCGTCCTATTGTTCTACTTTAAACATTCATCGTTGTTTTTTTAACTTTACTGTTTTTTTGCTTCTTGTGTTGTGTTTTTTGCTTCTATGCTCTTTTGAGGATATTAATCGATATAAATACCATCAGTAAATGAACTGCTCACGTCGCTGTTAGCTGCATGTGTGCAACGTACACGGTAATAATAATCACCTTCGACGTATAACGTCCTGTTAGAAGTTACACGATTCATATTCAGGTTTTCTTTCTGCCATCCGTCGTAGTAAGACCATTCTGTATCTTCTTCTTTGGCGCGTTCTACAAGTACACCTATTTGTACGCTGTCAACTACATGTCTTGCAATCGTCGTCCCACCAACATATATCTTGCCTTTTGCGAGCTTCGTGCATTTAGAATAACCCGTCATCAAATCTTCACCTCTGGTAATCTTGGTATCATAACCTATTGATTCCTCATCATGGGTTAATTCCGATCCATCAATCACTTTATTTCCTGCAGCTCTAACTTCCTGCATTGACGACAGCGATAATCCTCCGACCAGCATTACTGCCAGACACATAGACACTAATCTCCTCTTCATATCTCACCTCCGTTCGTACTTATTTTTTCGCCCTCATATATTAATACACATAACTTTCAAAAAACTGTCGCATTTATTTTGGAAAAAATAAATTTTTTAAAATTTTTTCGAAATCTTGTTGTTTCATTGTTCCTGTTAATAAATATTCTATACTTCCATGTTTAAATCTCGCAACACATCCTGATTTTTTATTATCTTCAAGTTTATATATTGTTATCTTGATTTCACAATCATTTACAACTTTGGAATATTCCTTTTCTATTGAATCTTCAAAATCTATCCCCAAAGAACTATCTCTGTATGGCATATTAATTATATATCCGATTGTTTCACCATCATAACTATAATACATCTCCGCAACCTGTTTACTCTCATCCAGATTCATCGTATCAAATTTCATATCTGGTAAGCAGACAAATATTTTAACTACATCTGTATCGAAAGCATCTCTTATTTCCTGATAGGCCTTTTCCTCATCCTCACTTGCTATCGTTTTAATTTTCCGGCTGGTACTATTTTTCTCAACTTCTCTATCTCCAACAGCCTGTCTCACCATCCGTACAACTCTTTCCGGTCCTCCCATGCTGGTGATTCCCATTGCCAGTACGCATACGATAACAGCGGCCAGTGCCAGATATATCTTCAGAGGCTTTCTGCTATAATGAACTTTCTTTTCTGATGTATCTGCCGTTCCAACTTCGGCCTTCAGCATCTTTCTTCCGAGTTCCAGTGCTCTGCGGTCTTCTTCAGACAGGTTATTGATGGCTTCTTCTCTTTCTCTGGCTTCATTTTCCGCCTGTTCGCGCTGATATTCTCTCATCTGTTCTTTTAATCTTGCAAGGACAGCCTCCTTCGTTCCCTCAGGCACAACAAGACTCGTATCCTTTTCAAGGGACTCTTCTTCCTCTTTTGCAATCTCCTCAAATTCTCTGGCAATGCATTCTTTCAATTCATCTTTCTCATTATTCATTTTGCTACCCTCAAATTTTTGACTGGTCTTCAAATTTCTCCATAGTTTTGCCACTTGACCTATTTCTTTCAGAAAGTATAATATAGGTATAATCTTTATTATATTATTGATTCGAAAATAATACATATTCAAGTCTGGAGGTAATTATGAAACGTATTATCTTAACCGGTGGCGGCACTGCCGGGCATGTTACACCTAACATCGCTCTTCTGCCACGCCTGAAAGAATTAAACTATGATATTCACTATATAGGTTCTTACAACGGAATTGAAAAAGAACTGATTGAACAGTTCGGTATCCCGTATCATGGAATCTCAACCGGTAAACTTCGCCGCTATTTCAGCGTTCAGAACTTTACAGATCCATTCCGTGTAATCAAAGGACTCGGCGAAGCGAAAAAACTTGTAAAGATTCTTCATCCTGATGTAATCTTTTCCAAAGGTGGCTTCGTATCCGTTCCTGTTGTTCTTGCCGGTAAAAGCCGTCATGTTCCGACCATTATCCATGAGTCAGACATGACACCGGGACTTGCTAATAAGATTTCTATGCCATCGGCATCAAAAATCTGCTGTAATTTCCCGGAAACCATCGAGCATCTTCCTGCTGGAAAGGCTGTTCTGACAGGCTCTCCTATTCGTCAGGAACTGTTATCCGGTGATAAATATAAAGCTTTAGAATTTTTGCACTTCACACAGGACAAACCGGTAATCATGGTAGTCGGTGGAAGTCTTGGTTCAGTTGCCGTCAACGATGCTGTCCGCAGTGTCCTTCCTGAACTGCTTCAGTCCTTCCAGGTTGTTCATCTCTGTGGTAAGGGCAAAGTTGATGAATCTCTGAAAGGCCTTCAGGGTTATGCACAGTTCGAATATATCAAAGACGAATTAAAAGACCTCTTTGCTCTGACGGATCTCGTTATCTCAAGAGCCGGAGCCAATGCGATCTGCGAACTTCTTGCACTGCACAAACCGAATCTTCTGATTCCACTTTCTGCAAATGCAAGTCGTGGAGACCAGATCTTAAATGCCCGTTCTTTCGAACGTCAGGGCTACAGTGTCGTTCTTGAAGAGGAAGAGCTTAATCATGATGTTCTTCTTGATGCGATCATGAACCTGTATCAGAATCGTGAAACATACATTCAGACCATGAAGAATTCTCCTCAGCAGAATTCTATCGACACCATCATTGATCTGATCGAGGCTGCTGCCAGACACTAATCCGGAAGCATTCTCATCTATTGACCTTATGTACAGGATCTGCCATCGGCAGATCCTCTTGCATACTTTGATATAAAAAACAGGTGGCTGTACATCCCACCTGTTTTTTATATATCGTGTAAGCGGTCATACTGATCTTTATACCTTTTTATCATCCATTTTCTTGCTCTCTTTAGTATGCCTTCTAATGCATTTAATGTAATGCCCATTCTCTTTGCGACTTCTTTCTGTGGCATATCCGCATAATATACAAGAGTCACGGCTTTGTACCATCTCGCATTCTTCTGATACAGTTCCTGAAAAATATCAATTCCAAGTTCACGAAAGCATTTTTCTTTCAGCAGTGCAACCACCTGATCTTCCGAACTGTCATCGATCAATGAATTCGGATATCTGTCCTCTGACATCGTAATCTCTGCCAATGGAACTTCACGCTTATGATCTCTTATATAATTCATCGCTCTGTATCTTGCGAACATAAGCATCCATATTTTTATCTGCTGTTTTGATTCACTTCCACACTGTATATATGCGGTGAAAAAGGCATCCTGAGCAATCTCTTCTGCTATGTGATGGTTTCCAGAGTATTTTAATGCCTCTTTGTATACAACACCGAAGTATTCGCTGTATGCAGCCACAAAGGCATCTCCCTCTGTAAACTCTTTTTCCACTTTACGCTCCTATCTTTTATCTGTTAAATTTTCGATAAAACATCTTCTTTTTCTTCTTCTGTAAGTTCATGCATTGTCCATCCAAGTCCCACTTTATCATCTTTGTGTCTTGGAATCATATGTACATGATAATGAAATACTGTCTGTCCGGCTGCTTCACCATTGTTCTGGACGATATTATAGCCATCACAGTCCAGTGCTTTTGTAAGCTTTGTAATCATCTTCTTTGCAAGAATCATTGATTTTCCCGCAAGCTCATCATCCAGCTCATAAAGATTGGCATAATGTTCTTTCGGAAGGATGAGTGCATGTCCCTTAGCTGCCGGATTTGCATCCAGGATCACACGAAAATCTTCATCTTCATAAATAGTAGCTGTAGGAATCTCTCCATTTGCAAGTTTACAAAAAATGCAGTTATTGTCTTTCATAATATTATCCTTCTTTCTCTACTACAATATATTTATGGTTAATATCCCTTACAGCCAGTAAGGAATTATCCATCTTGTTGCTTAAGCTGTTAGAATGTAGGTGGCAATTGGTATATCGTCTTCCTTTCTTGGACTTCGCGTCCGTTTTTTAGACTGATAACCAGCTTCTCATTCACAGCGTTCGTTTTATGCAGGTTGAATCGCCATAGGTGCATTCGCGTCACACCACAGTAGATTGAATAGGCAATGAGTAAAACTGGTACTTATCCATTGCAATAATCTTAAGGAGTGACAATTTATGAACGCAGTAGGTATCGATGTTTCAAAAGGTAAGAGTATGGTTGCTATCATGCGACCTTTCGGTGAAATTGTTTCCGCACCTTTTGAAATCAAACACACAGCCAGTGATATCAATTCACTTGTAGAACTCATCAACTCTGTTGAAGGTGAGTCCCGAATCGTGATGGAGCACACAGGACGTTATTATGAAGTCCTCGCCCATCAGCTTTCAGCGGCAAATCTTTTCGTCAGTGCCATTAACCCAAAACTAATCAAGGATTTTGATAATGATTCCCTTCGTAAAGTCAAATCCGATAAAGCTGATGCCGTTAAGATTGCACGATATGCACTTGACAAGTGGCAGAATCTTAAACAGTATAGTGTTATGGATGAATTACGCAATCAGCTTAAAACCATGAACCGTCAGTTTGGCTTTTATATGAAGCACAAGACAGCTATGAAGAATAATCTTATTGGCATCCTTGACCAAACCTATCCTGGTGTTAATACTTACTTTGACAGTCCTGCAC
>ENA-OPBS01000029-OPBS01000029.1-human-gut-metagenome-genome-assembly--contig:-NODE-29-length-88662-cov-5.034941_pt1 | contig 88662 bp, 85 predicted proteins | sample MGYA00241074_ERZ501463 | MGnify/ENA primary metagenome ERZ501463 (study PRJEB25962, sample SAMEA2042578) | human gut metagenome | biome: human gut; feature: human-associated habitat; material: faeces...
CGATAGCGGCCACGAACGCCATGCTGGTGATGGTCTGGATCAGCATATTCAGGGCTGGCAGGTCCACGTGGTCTTTTGCCCACCACTGCCAGCTCCAGGCTGCCAGGTATAAAAAAATGCTCCCAATAATGAGGAGCATGATGGTGATGACAAGGGCTCGCGGCAGGCCCTTTACTTTCATCCTTCCCATGGAGCCCAGCAGGTCTAGCAGCGTCTTCTGCAGCCGCTTCATTTCCGGACCTCTTCCGCCATGTGGAGAACTTCGTCATGCTTTGCTGTCATGACTCCGTTTTCGGCTAGTTTTTCATAGACGCTGTACATCTCTTCAAATACTTGTTTTTCTTCCGCCGTTGGTGCAATGATCTGAAAACGGTTGTACATGTCGTTAAGAGATGCCCGCAGAATCAGTTGCATACCCTTTCTGATTGCTTTTAGACCAGTAACATAGGCCACGACGTAGCCGATAAGCCCGCCCACGGCAAGGCTGATAACTGTGCTTAATCCCTCGATGATGATGTCGTTCACGCTTTGTCCTCCATTAAAGTTTCATGATAAAAGCTAGGGTGTAGTATGGCGGCATATTATTGTGGGGCTGGCCGCCGCCTGTTGGTTCAATAAATTCGCTCTGGAAATAATAGCCATGATTACCGTCAGCATAATATCCAGATACTTTCCTGTCGGTGAAAGTACCGTTTATGCTGTTGTTTGATTGACCAGCATTGTACAAGATAGATTGCGGCTCGGTCTGTGGAAACCCACCCTTGGCCAATGCTATCCTGTGACCATGAGATGGCATCTCATCGGTGGCTATGCGGTACGCCTCCACACATAGGCCGCCACGCAGGGAGACAGGTTGTTGTGAGGGACATCTTTACCGAAATCCATGACAAACCCGTCACCTTGCCCGCTTTGTGGATTTGACCCGAAGCTGACATTTTCAATGGATGCAGGAGCCGAAAATACGCCGTGGGTGGTCAGCTTTTGATTTGGATCTTGTCTAGCAAAATCGAGGACATCTCCTCTGATATGGGGCAGTTCATCGGTGGTGAGCTTGTGCATTCGCTCGCCGTATTTCGTGCCCGCCACGTAGTTAAACGAGCCGAAATCATCTGTGCCGGAACCCTGTGCGATGAGCGTGTAGCCTGCTGGCAGGGCTTCCCACGTACCGCCGAACAGGTCAGCGGGGCTGGTGCTTTTGTCGCTGAAGTAGTACGAGCCGACGGGGTGGGCGTCGAGCTTTGCTTTCGTCTGGGCGGCTGAAACTGCCGTGCTGATGGCTTGCTCGTAGGCCGCTTTTTGTTTAGCCAGGGCATCGGCCAGGAGCTTCTGGACCCACGCCGTGGTAGGCACTTTCTGAGAGTTATCGTCCTTTTCCGGTGACGAGACGTACATAGCTCCCCAATTTAACCCTTCAATACCAAGGGATCCTTCGCCATCGCCGTTGGGCACGATTGCTCTTGTCGTCATTTAGACTCACCATCCTTCTTTTCATCGGCTTGCTGTTCCGGCTTATAAGCAATGCAGGCCGGGTTTACGCATTTATCGTCCACCAGCTTGTGAGCGCAATATTCGCAACGCTTCGGGATCTTAAACATTCTCCATCGCCTCCTTGTATTGGGCTTGCAGGTCTTTAAAATCTGCCCGGATACTTTCCTGAGCGTCCGTGTCGCCGGTCAGGAGAGCCACGGCCATGCTGTCGGTCAGGTCCTTGACTGCACTGTCATAGTCGGCCTTGAGGCTGGCTTTCTGTGCCTCCTGTCGCTCTTGCTCCGTGAGCTCCGCCGGTGGCACGTAGGTACGTTTGGCCTGGGCATCCAGCAGGTCCTGGATGCGTTCACAGTAACCGCTGTAGGTGCCGTTGGGATAAGGTAAAAAATCTCCATCCACCACGCAGCACTCCTGTGTATCGTCATAGATAACGGATTCCGGGACGGATACAGCCCCGGCGTCGAGTAAAAAATTATCGACGGTCTCGCTGTATGTGCGGTCGCCGTCGATGATCAAAACATTATTTTTTAAAATCTGAAAAACATGCATTTTTATCTCCTTTCACTGAAAGTGAACTAGCACCTCACACCCACAGAGCTTCTGCGGCTTGCAGTACTAACGGCGCTCATTACCACGGTGGGAGAGGTGACGTAAAACAAAACAATCCATTGGGCGAATATTCGTCACAAGGTGGGTATGCTGGGGCATCCGGAACAGATCACGATAACTACCTCGGAAAAACCACGACTGACGGCGCACATTCCCACGCTGTCACCGTTTCTTTGGGCACGTCTGGGACTGGTGAAGGACATGAAAACCGCCAACCGTATCAGGGCGTGGCATATTGGGAAAGAACGGCTTAACGGGCTGAAAGTGAACTGGCACCTCACAGCCACCTCGCCACGGCGGCAGTTGCAGGGAATCACAATCACAATATTCAATTAAGTAATTCATTAGGCGACGACTGGGGGCAATACAATAAATGCGCTCATAAAGGCCGTGACGGGTCCAGAATATGGAAAACTGAACCTATCTCGTACGCTGGCGATCATTCCCACAACATCACCATTTCTACGACGGGCGGCGGGGCCGCTCATGAGAACAGGATGCCGTATAGCGGCGTTGCCTACTGGGTTCGCACCCAATAACAAACGCCTTGGAACGGGGGCCTGTTTTCGTGGCTTTCATTGCCACCGATAGATCCTATTGCGATAGAAGGGGACAAGGTTTCAAGGACGTTGCGGACCTCTATTCCGTGGTCCTTGGCCCCTCCGCCCGATTCTTCACCGCTGACAATTGTTCCCGACCAACCATTTTTCGGAACATCTTTGTATTGGTTGGTTGACGAGTAATTTGTAACGACCCCATGAATTTGTGCAACCCTAGATACAGCCAGCGTAGACGACGCAATTTTAGGCGTGATTTTTGCTAGTTCACTTTCAGTGAGTTTGTGTTCAGCTTCGCCGCCCGTATCCCCCACGGAATAGCTAAACTTTTTCCCGTTCTCCCAATATTCGCCAGCTCCGATAGGCACACGGCCCTGCAACGTGCGTTTCCAAGTCGTGCCTGCCCACAGCTGGTTTGGGTTTTGGTCGCCAGTGGTAGCGATGACAAATCCAACCGGATAGATGATGTCGATGATGTCCTTGACGGACCGCTGCTTGACCTGCTTCCAGGTACCGTCAGCGTTCAGATAGTACTCGTTGTCCTGGCCGGCCATGGGACGGGGAACAAATCCCCGCTGCCCGTTAGCGGTCGACGTGCAACCTTTGAAGTCGCTGTGGGCGTTGACGTCCGTCAGGTGGGCCTGGAACTCTGCTTCCCCTACCGTCTGGGTATCTGATACATGGACGGATACGGTTTCAGCGTCACCCACGCTGGTGTAGATACCGACTTCCTGGGGCGTCATGGGGGTATCCTTGCTGGGCAGCCAGTCCGTTTTTCCTTCGTCGGCGTACCCATAGCAGAACAGGACAGCATCCCCGGTGTACCCATCCCAGCTGTCCCCGGTGTAGTAGGAAGATTCTACCTTGGCCCACAGGCCCACTTCAGAGATGTGGAACCCGGTGGCCAGCGTGCTGTTCGAGAATTTCCCGAACGCTGCGTACCGGCCTTCCGTAGTGTCAGTGTTCTTGATTTTCTTCAGGCTAGTGATGTCGCTGGTCAGCTTCTCGTCGACCAGGGCCGTCATGGCACTGATGGTGCTGGTGTCCGTCGGTCTGCTGTCGCCGATGGCCATTTTCGTAAACACCAAAGGGCATTTGTTCACCCTGGACAGGGCAATCAGGTTGAGGCCCTGTTTTGTGGTGACACATTGATGAAATTCAGCCATTGTCTTACTCCTTTACTCGTATCGTTCCATCACTGTTAATGACGAAGACGTCATCCGTAGCACCCACCGGGGCTGCAGTAGCGGGAGACACTGTGCTGGTATTGGCGTTCCATACCGTGTTCGCCTTGAGGCCAAGCTCTGTCAGGTGGATGGCATCGTCTTTTATCTCGAATACCGGCGTATCCACGGACCACAGAACAGCCGTCTGCAGCACTTCGTCGTTGGCCAGCAGGCCGCATTCCACGCCCCTGGACGCCATCCGAATTACCGTACCGATGTACTCGGATGCATCCAGATGGGTCTTGAAGTGGTAGGTGCGGCCTAGGTGGGCTGGCAGGTAGGTATTCACAGCCTCGTCTATTTTCGTGAAATCGTGCGTTCCGCTATCGGGTAGGTAAATATCCACCGTATACTCGGATGGATGTTCCACAATCTGCGTGGCAGCCACTGTGGTGAACAGGTTAATCATCCTGGTCAGGAAAGCGGGAGTCACCGTGGGCGGCTTCCCCATTTTGGCCAGTACGGATGCCCGTCTGGTCTCCAGGTCCACACTGGTATTCACATTGATGCCCAGCATACGCTCCCAGGCCGCCATGCCCCAGGTAGCCGTTTCCGCGTGGAACTGTTTGGTTACGTCAATCTGGGCCAGCCGCTGACGTTCGTGCTCTTTCTGCAAACTGTCCTGGATGGCTTTGAATTCCGGGCTCAGATATAGGAAAACCGGCAGATACCTTTTCAGGTTTACCGGGTCCGTTCTCAAGAATTGGAAATCTGGTGCTTTCACAGGAACACCACCTCTTTCACATGAGGAATCTGGTCATCCGTAATACTGATGTTCCCGTTACTGTCGTTGATCAAAAGCCCGCTGTAGTCATCGACTCCCGTTTTTTCATCGGTCAGGATCATATTCCCGACTTTGGCATAAGAGATCGTGGTTCCGTTGAAGTTTCGGCTCACGAAATAGTTGTTTAGCATGGTCTTGATGTAGTCTGCATCTCCGCTGCCGTTGGTTACAGTTAACTTAATGGTGAGGTCGAATAGGCTGGGCGATACCACCGTCACTTCTGGACCGATGGGCCGTACGCTTTCAATTTTAGCAATCACCTGATTCAGCAGATTCATGGAAGCCGGTTCCCCATTGGCGTCTGTTACTAGCACTTTTACCGTACCTGGACCTTTCCAGATGGGCAGCACTTTTACATGACCAACTCCGGGGATACTGGAGGCCCATTCAATGTAGTCGTTCACATTCCCGCTGGTGGCCGGCTGGGTTACGTAGAAGTGGAATCGGTCATACAAGTCTTCATCGCTTTCAGCGTCGAACCCGTCGGCCATGGCTTCTGGATTGTTCACCGACGTGATGCCAGGGATGCTCATGGGAATTACTGTGATGGTGTTCGCCGCTACGTTCCCAACCGTACCGGCCTCTGTACACTTGACAGGGATGGTGGCTTCATTCTTCACCGCGGTAGTAGTAGTAGTAGTAGTAAAAGTTACCCCTGCTTCCGTCTGGAACAGCGTGCCCACAGGGATGGTTCCTGTTCCTTTCACAAGGACATTCCCCACGGCTGCTGTAGCCTCTTTCCGTTCCACCCCGTGGTCAGCCGCAATCAGCGTCAGGTAGTCACCACTGGCCGTTTCGGCAAAAGCTGACTTGTACATTTCTTCCCGCTCCACTTCCTGTTTGTAGAATTCTATGGAGTTGGAAGCCAATACATCATTGGCAAAGGTCCCTTCATAGGTACTGACCCTGTCGCCGGTATTCTTCTGCAGCCGTTTCAGTATGGTCTCCTGGCTTTCTGCTTCATACACTTACACTCACCTCCCCGTAAATGGTCGTCAGGCTGATATCTACGGTCAGCTTCTCACGCTCTGCCGTAAACTCAATGCTGTCGATGCTCTTGATATAGGGATTCACCATCAGACATTCGATGATGATCCGTTTTATCTCACTGTAGCGTTCCTGGCCACCCATGACCTTACCGATGTAGGGCCGTACCTCCAGTCCGTATTGCCAGCTGTAGGCCAAATACCGAAAGCGCTCTGTCATAAGGGCTTTGTAGATCCAGATTTTCAAGGCGTCGTTCCCGGATACAATGATGTGCTGCCCGTTCCCGTCATATTTGAAATCGTGCTTTTCGAAATCGTAATCCATCTCCAGGGGCACGTTCAGGTTTTCCGTGTAATCGGTCTCTGCGCTGGTCCCCGTGAAGGGATATTCATCACTCACACCTGCCACCTCCTTATAACTTCACCAGGCTGTCGGCAATGATGTACAGCTGGTCATCCTGCCCGCCTACCGGGATCACTGTCACCAGCGTCCCCGGTTTCAGGGTGTCCGTCCAGGTTTCATCGTTGTCGATGGGATGGTTGTGGCTCTCGTACTTGGCTTCCCCGCTGCCGCCGGCCCGGTTGCTGGTCTGCCCCACCATGTGGCGGGTGTAATTCGGCAGCAGGTACCGACTGATGTACAAATCCTTTGTATCCAAGACAATGTTGTTTATACGTACCGTCAGGGCGGGCGGCGACGTGACCACGATACCCACCTGGGTACCTGTTGGCCGGGCCCCGGTAGCTACCTGGTGCATCACGTCAACCACCTTGGCCATGGATTGCGCTGCCGATGGGATTTCTGCCATGGCTTACACCTTCCTTTCAGAGTCAGTAAGCTCCTGTTTGTTCATTAGGTTCTCGAATTCGATTTCCAGCTTCATCGTATGGATCCCATTTTCGAAGCTGTGGGTATCCGACTTGATCCAGAACTGGCCCGTCATTTCCGGCAGGATATCGCTGATCTTGATGGAGTAGGAAGCCTTGGCCCGATAGTCCCCCAGCATCTCAAGGATGCCGGTACGGTCAGGACCATGGAAGATCTTGGTCAGCTGGTCTTTCATGGCTTTCTTGGGGTTCTGCTTGTAGACCGCCTGTACCATGGAGTACTTCTTGATGGAGTCGTCCTTGGACTGATAGCCCGTCACATTGCCCTGCTGGTCCGTGAGCATGATCTTGTTGACCACCTTCTCGATGGATTCCTTATATCGGCTGTTCATGATATTGGAATACTGGTTCGCCTCGAAATTCTCGATGAGCGTCCCTTTCTTGATCACGTCCAGCTTGTCCCCATCCATCACCGGGTGGAACACCACGTCCGGATCACTTTCCTTTTTACTGGCATTGATCTGGGCAGAAGATTCCGTGTAGGCCATCATGATGATCTGGTAACCCGTTTTGTCTTGGGCGATGAAGGAAACCTTGATACCCGTTTCGGCCAGATTCCCTACCTTGATGCCCATTTCCTGGCAAATGGAACGGGCAATGTCCTCCGCCTTGATGTTGCTGAACTTCCGGGTGGTCTTGGAACGGGTCAGGATGAACAGATTGTCATAGGCCAGCACCTTCACGGTAGAAGCCTGCACGTTCTTTTCCACGGAATACACATTGCCCTGGAACTGCAAGTTTCCATCTTCGTCGTAGCCGTAGACGGTCTCCCCGCAGTTGATCACATAGTTGGGCAGGTTGGGGTCCCTAGCGTCTTGGGCATACTGAAACTCCAGACGTCTTGCGACCTGCAGCCGAGACCCTTCCCAAGTGATTTTCCCCATGGTTAAGGTGGATAAATCGTCCATTGACTCCGTGGTCTTAGTGGTTTTCTTGCCGGTCCTGTCGGTGGTTGTTTCTGTTTTGATACTCTTATGTTTGATAATCATAATTTCTTCCCCAGAATCTTGCCGATCCGTCCGGCATTGTTGATTACGAGAGAGCCCAGGTTGTTGCTCTTCACGACCCTGCGCCAATGGTTGTAGTCACCATAGGCCTTCTTGGTTGCGTCCAGAAAGTCCCCGGCCTTCTTCTGCCAGGTCACTTTCTTGGGCGTGTCCCCTTCCGGCCGTTTCTTCAGCCCGGTGTTTTCGTCCATCGGCTTATTGTTGTTGGCCGCCGGGATGTTCAGGTCCTTGTACTCCGTAAAGGACAGTTCGTAGTAGATATCCCGCGTACCGTCCTTCTCGAAGTAGTTGAAGCCCATGAGCCCCATCATCAGGTTGACGGGGCTGTCTGTGATAATCACCCGCACGGGCTTCCTGGCCTCCTTCACCTTGGTGAAGTACTCCACCAGCTCCGCAGGGCTCTTGGAGTCGTCCACAGTGAAGGGGTATTCGTGGGTCTGGGGGGGAAAGAAGCTGGAAAAGGTCAGAGTGCGCGCTTTGGGCATCCCGAAAATCACCGCTTCCCCCACCCGGGTGATGTCTACCACCTTGTTTTTCTGTCCAGAACTCAGCTGGTACTTGGAGGGAGTCACCGGGATGATGACTTCCCCGAACTGCTCAGACTTCACCAGGATCTGCCGGCGGGTGCTGATCATATTCATGCCATTCAGGATGGCCGACAGCACATTCAGTGCTGTTCCAAAAGTACTCATGCAAGCCCACCTCCATAGTTCTCCTGCCCCTGCATAATCAGCTGTGCCAGTTCATAGGCAATCTGCTGGATGTCGCTTTCCTGCCGCACCACGAAAGTATTCCCGCTGATGTTGACCACCGGGGCCCCTCCAGGTGCGGACTGGACGAACTGCTTTTCCAGCATCTTTTCCGTTGTCGCATGGGGATAGATCCGGCTGCCCTGTGGCAGGTCCACGATTTCACCGCCATGTTCATTGATTTCCGTGAGTCCGCCTTGATAAAATTCAGCACCAGCCGCATTGTGCTGGCTTCTCCACCATTTTCCAAGGGACGTGTTTGCCGCCCAGGAAGAGGCACCTGCAAGCGATCCAGACGCAGACGCACCAATATCGGACCAAGAACGGGATGCCGACTGTTTAATGCTCTCCCAGATGGATATTCCGCGATTCTTTAAGTTTTCAAGCGCGGATTCGATGTCAGCAACGGCATTATCAACATACCCGCTCCACTCACTGGTAGTAGTTCCAACGGTTTGTTTTAGATCCTCCCAGGCAGATTGAGCGCTATCTTTCATGGTTTCAACCTGAACCCCAATATCATTACAGGCTTGGGTCAAAGAAACTCCAATCCCTATCAGACTGTCTAGAGCTGTCTGTTTCATGGCTGCCCAGTCTTGATTGAACCGTTCAGCGGTTCCATCCATGGCATTTCCCCAGGCATCCATTGCACTAGGTGCATCCGAACTAAAGAGCCATGCCTTGAAGTTATCCATATCAGCCTTGAAACGGGATGCCATATCAAGGCCGTTCCCCAGTGTGTCGCCATTGATATCGCCATTGAGCGCCGTCTGTTCATCGTTGCCTAGATTCAGGTACATTTCGCTGTTGGAATCACTGCGCCTTGCAGACCAAACTGGATCCTGCATGGCATTGTTGATGGCTTGACCAACGCCAAACCCAACCAAAGAGCCAGCAGGCCCGCCGACAATTGTTCCTATTGCCGTGACGCCCGTTTGTACAGCGCCTCCGATTCCGGCCCTGGTCTTCGAATCTTTGTCTTCTGCATTGAAGACTTCATACACGGTTTTAGCAGCCGCCCCAAACGTAGGCAGCCAGCGAAGCAAGGTCATGGCAAGGCTAGCTCCTGAACCTCCATTCCCACCAGGAAGCGGAGTAGCTCCACCGCTACTTGTTACGGTGCCGTTCACAACGACGTTGTTAGCTTGAACAATCATATCCGTTGCGCCAATGCCACCGGTCCCAGGGATTCCTGGTGCTTGGTTCTTAAACAGCCCCTTGGCATTTTTCAAAAAGCTGACAATCTTTTTTAAGCCAAATACTAAGGTGCCTCCAGCCAGCACAGAGCCCACACCATCAAGCTGCAGGAATTTGTCAATGAGCTGCTGTACTGCTGTCTTAGCTAAATCCACGGCATCGGTAAAGGTAAAACCCTTTTCTAATGCTGTGCTGAGTTTTCGCAAATCAAAAGTCACAGCATCGACAAACTCCTTAATGGTGCTTCCAGGGCCTTGTTTCATGAAAGACAGTTGAACAGATTCCCAAGCGGACTGCACACTCTTGATGGACCCCCACAAGTTATCAGTGGCCGTTTTCTCCATTTTCTTGGCCGCACCTTGAGCATGATCCACGGCATCAGCAAGCTTGTTCCAGTTGCCATCAGATTCATTCATGATTGCGAGGAACCCAGAAATCGCGTCCTCGCCAGCAAGCTGTTTAGCCAAACGGGTCTGGTCTGCCGTGCTCAATCCCTTAAAGTCCTTGCGCAGTTCCTTTAGGATGGTCCGCAGACTCTTTACTTTCCCCGCGCTATCTGTAAGGCTGAACCCAAGTTCGGCCATTGCGGAGGCAGACTGTTTTGTTGGCGCTGCCAGTCTAGTAAACATGCTGCGCATTGCAGTGCCCGCTTTTTCAGCCTTGATGCCACTATTCGCCATAAGTCCAATAGCAAGCGCCGTATCTTCAATGCTAAACCCCAACGTCCCAGCTAGCGGGGCCACATATTTGAAGGTGTAGCCCATCATGCCTACGTTGGTATTGGAATTGGTTGCGGCCTGCGCCAGTACATCGGCAAACCGACCGGCATCTTGTGCCTGCAGCTTAAATGCGCTCAAGGCATCCGTCACAATATCAGAAACCTGACCTAAATCTTCGCCGGAGGCAGCAGCTAAGGACATGATTCCCGAAAGACCCTTCAGCATATCCTCCGTCTTCCACCCCGCCATTGCCATGTATTCCAACGCCTTACCAGATTCTGCTGCAGTAAACTGAGTATTTTTCCCTTGCTCCCGAGCCTTCGCTGTTAAAGCCGCAAATTCGGCATCAGTAGCTCCAGAAATAGCCTTTACTCGGCTCATCTGGTGGGTGAAATCGGTATAGACCCTAAGCGTATCAGCAACGCCTAGCCCCACTCCGGCCCAACCAATCATTTGTGTCGGAAGTCCAGAAAGAGCGCCGGATGCCGCGTTGGTTAATTTATTTTTAATGGTCTTGAGCGGTCCGACGACTTTTTGTTTAATTCCCACATTGATGGTATGTGTCTTTCCTGTCAAAGCCTTGATGTCGCTGGCTACTTTCCGAATCGTGCCCGTCGCACTATCCCTTGTTTGGATTTTTGTCGTAAAGGTGCCTTTTATTCCTTCCAGCGATTTCTTGATTCCGTTGACCTTTCCTACAGCAGCTACCGCAGACCGTCCCATCTTTTCCATGCTGGAACTGGTGCGGTCTACGGAGGCTCCCGCTCCTTCCACTGTCTGTCGGAAGGAACCCATGCCGCCCTTAGCCTTATTGACTGCAACGGTGAACCTATCTTTAAGTTCAAGTGTTGCACTTAATTTGTAGTCCGCCATGAGCTAGGCACCTTCCCTTCTGCAATAGCGATTGCTTGTTCCTGTTGCGCTTTCTTTTCTTCTTCCATGGCGCATAAGCAAAACAGTTTTTCTGTTCTAGATAGCGAAAAGAAATATGCCAGCGGGTGCCCTTTGAGGACCAGATAGGCAGCCGTAGCCGCCTCCCAGTCCTCCTTGATCAGTTTTTTACTTCTTCATGGACCTTTGCTTCCACGCTTTCGCCGTAGCCAGCTTTGGCCATGACAGCCTTGGCAATGGCCGTTACTTCGCCAGGTTCGAAGAGCTTTTTCACGATATCGAGCGGTTCACTGCAGCCGTAAGCCTTCTGCAGTTTGTCATCCTTCAGATTTGGAGATGTGCACAGGTTGTAGACCATGTACTCATCGTTATCTTCTGTTAGATCAAGCACTTCTGCGACAAAGGCTTTTGTTGGTTTTTTCATTGTGATTGTGCCAACGGATGTCTCCAGGTCATACTCTTCTTTCCGCTTCTTTTCAATCGTTTCTTTCTGAGCAATCAATTCTTCAATAGATACAGCCATTTCAATACCTCCTTACATGTAAAAAGGAGCCAACGGGCTTTGTTAGCTCCTATATGATTCATTCCACCGTTTCCATGAACTGCGCATCCTGCGGCGTAAATCCAAAAGGAAGATCCTTTTCCACGACCTTTCCCTTTTCAAAAGTCATAAGCTGCAGTTCGTTGAACCAGACATTATCGATCACGACGCGTTCCTTTTGTCCATCAATGGCATCGGGATCATCAATCAGCGCCGTCATCTGGAATCTCGGATCATGTCCGCTCTTCCATTCTTCCAAAACGGCGGCAATATTGCGGTTGATGACGCTCTTGATGGTCAGTGTGCCTTCCCCTTTGAGGCTCACAATCTTAGAGTCTTCAGAGATATCACAAGTTACGTCTTCCCGGTTGGCAATGACCTTACATTCATATTTTTGGATTTCAAAAATCAATTCGCCGTTGCACCAGACCTTACCATAAGACCCATTCCAACGGCGACGTCCTCTATATTTCACGTCATATTCGCTTCTGTTCATGCTTCAAAACCCTCCTTAGAACGTAAAGTTGATGGTCAGGTCTTCCATAGCGTTGACCGGTTTCACGCTGCCAGCAAGTGCCACTTTGGTGCCAGTGTTGTACTGACGGATTTGCATCTTGGTCATTTCGGTTGGATCATCGCCATGGAGTTTTGCGTAATTAGCCTGGAACTGCTCATCAATGTCCACCGTGTTATTGCCATTCTGGTCCAACACATTGCCCTTGATGCCTTCGAAGTATACCTTGATGGCTCCAATGAACAGCATCTTGCGGTCGTAGTCGTTGATGTACTTGCCTACGTAATACTTCTTAAATGTGTCACGAATATCGTCGGTAATCATATCCAAAGCTTCAATGATTTTAATGTACCGATAGTCCTCACCTTTATCCGTGGTAAAAGTAGTCAAGCTGTTACAAGCCCGGGCAATCTTAACTCCATCGCCATCCTGTTCATCAAGCAGCAGCATTTCCCCCTTATCAATCAGGGTATTGATATCCTCGTAGACTTCGACGCTCTCGACTTCAGTAAGCTTAAAGTAAGTCGCACTGCGGTCTAAAGCAAGGCCTGCCAAGATACCCGCAATCCTCGCCGTATACTGCAGGGCCGTATAATTTGTATAAACCGGCTTGCCAGTGGGATCCGTATCGGTCTGTACCTTAATGTCGTTCGTGCAAAAATTAACGATGCCTTCGTGGTCTGCAGCCTGATCAGCCAGGACAGCCTTAAAAGTCTTGCGCTTGATGGTCCGCTGCGTCTTAATCCAGCTGGCAAGGTCCTGCTGCTCCTGAGTAGTGGCCGTTGGCGCACACAACCAGTTCCATTTGATGGACGCAAGCATTTTAAGCACGTTCGCCTGAGTATTCTCAGCCTCTTCCACAGATTCCAATGGCAGCGTATAAACCAAAATCCTCAAAGGCGTCCCCAGCAAACACTTCTTGATCAAGTCAATATTGCCTTCAGTAAAGACTTCTTCCGGGATATCGGAAACATCTCGAATCGTATAATTTTTAATTTCATCAGTAGAATTGTTGTGCAAGATCATCGCAACAATTCCGCGGGCACTCCGCTTGATCGCAGTTGTAGCTTTCGTCCGGAAATTAATGATGACCTCGGGCAATCCAAACAGTTCCTGTTCATTCGCCATTCGTCATTCCTCCTTAATCTTTTTCAGTCATTTCTGTTCCATTCAGGGTAAATACCAAAGTCTGCACCAGTTCACCACGGATATAACCAACTTCCTCATCCGTCCAGGCATCCGTGAACTGGAGGTCGAATATGTAGTGCAGCACATCATCCACCATGGTCGTTTCGGCCAACAGGATGGTGATGTACCGGTCCCCCACCTGCAGGTAAGGCCTGAACAGCAGGTCCAATGCGTCAGCTACATCAAAAACATCAGTACGATTCACTCTACCTTTGGCATCTTTTGGATGGATATACGTTACATCCACCTGGATCGTTCGGTCGTAATAAACATCGTCAAGAGTTGTGTTAATACTAGTGGTAAATTCCACATAAAAATAAGGCGCCTTCGACTTTTCAACGTTGTCGAAATGCACCTTACAATTTGGATATTTGGTTTTTAGTTTCTCCGTAATAGCAGCCTTGAGGTTTCTCAATGCAATCAACGGCATCACCCTCCCAGTATGGTCTTTAAGATGGCTTCACAATCAGCTTCAAAGCTTTTGCTCGCTTGAAGGAGTCCTCGATGCAACATTTTTCGGCCTTTCACAAAGCCTCCTTTTGGAGTTCGGTGTCCGTATTCGACGTGCGCAGCATAGTCCACGTTATTGTAAATTTCGACTTTCCCCTGGACTGCCCTTGACCGCTTCCATCCAGTTTTAAGCCTCCCGGTATCAGTCGGGGTGTTTTCCTTGACTCTCCCCAAGACAACCTCAGCTTCTTGCCTAACGAACATGTCCATCTTACGGACCCCCTGGTCTTCAACTTGCTTCAAACGGTCCTCAAAAATGTCAAACCCACCAAAATGAATCCCCATTTACGCCTCCTCCGTCCTTCTCACGATAACCTCTACATGGTCTGGATAATAGAAGGGTTGAGCAGCATTCAGTTGGAGAGTTTGGCCTTCATGGGTAACAGTCAGGATATCGTTGGGTAACACAATAATGGCTGGGTCCATGTCGACCCGCAAGTCATTCCTCATGACAAAGGCCCTCGCATCCTGTTCGCTCTGCAGACTCTTGCCATATTGACTAAGCTTGCAAGGGATATCCTTATAGACGTCCTTCGCAGTGAAGATGTCGGCCCCTTCTTCATCTAGAGCAATTTCTTGCCTTGTTACCGTAACCCTGTCACGATACATATACTGTGCTAAGAGAGCCTTACACCGGGCCCACGGCGCCATCATTCTCTCCACCTTACCTTTCTGTAGAGGTTTAGTCGGGGACGCAAAGCATATAGGTCGCTTTCGATGGTACTCCCAGTCTGAGGAACCTCAGTAACGGCGAACTGGTACTCCGTGTCATCTTGCTTGATGGATTTTAAAGCACTGCGACCTCCGTTCTCCAGGTCCTCTAACCAACGGACAATGATAGCAGCCCCTGCTACGCAAAGTGCTTGCGGGAAATCATCTCGGTTACAATAATCCAAGACTTCCCCCACAAAGTACCTAGCGTAAAGATCCAGTTTATCATCCGCAGGTTTCCCTCGGATTGTGACTACATTTTCCTTAATCTCTGAAGTAGCTGCAGCTGGTTCCAGATAGGTAGTAGCCATATACATCACCTCATTTCAGGCATGAAAAAAGCACCAGGCATTGCTGCTAGGTGCTTTCGTTATTCAATATGTACAGGTGGGTCGTTCCACGGAAGATTGTTTACCTTTTTGTATAGTTCAAAGCTTTCTATCGCCTTTTTGGGGGCTTTATCAGTAAGAATAAAACGGTCTCTTTTCTCGCTGATAACATACCACTTTTTATCTTTCATCCAGTCCATTGCGGTATGATATCGGATTGACATTTTACTCATAACAGCACCCCCTTTTTAATTATTTTACGATAGTTTTCAAAATATTTCAATATAAACGAGTCATGTCTTCCACTTCTCAATGCAGCTAATAGTTCACTTGTTATTTCCGTTCCATCCATTTTGAATGCGCAATATTGAGAAACGCTATCATATAAAAATTGATATAAATCCGCATCTTTTATATGTAAAAGTTTCTCCAGAATTTGCTGCGCATTGATTTTGTAAACGAAATCAAGAACATGACCGAACTCATGATCCAGGATTGATTTATAATCAGTCCCTTTCACAAACCATCCAGCATCAACAGCTTTTTGATATTCTTCCTCTAGCCGCGTTTTGCTTCGAAAGGCATTTGCATTGATGGAAATTATACGTCCATTAGTTATCGCAAAATCATCGCTGTTCAAAGCATGTATCAGTGCAAGGGTTAAGGGATGTTTGGCATCCACAACTTCAGGAAATTCCATTAAGTTCTGATTCAGAGTATCAATGGACTCCTTGATAAGATCTACATCACCATCAAATTTTCTGAATCCGGACAGACTGATTCCCTTTGCACTGGCATAATCTCGCAGCTCCTTATATTGTTCCCGGGTAATGATGTTATCCGGGTTCGGAGCTGGCCAATCTATTTCGTTGCCATCAGCGGACATTCTAGGGATTTTCTCTCCTTCATATACCTTCACCGTATTCCCGTCAGTACCATTTGTCGCTATATCCACCAGAACGGCCTTTCCAGCATGAGGATTTTTTGGCAGAGTTTGGGCCTGTACAACATACTTTTCTTCCCATTCCGGATAGGTCATATCTGCAGGCACATAGTAATTCTTTCCTTCTGCAGTCCTAGCGATTCGGGTCCCACCGCGTTTATGATCATCATCTGGGCCATAAATGCTACCGGATATGGTAGAGCGGCAGTTTGGATGTAGGGGCGGTAAATTGTCACCTGGAGAGGCTTCTTCCACACTTATGATACTTCCATCATGAAAGCGGCAAATATCTGTTGTACGGCTGTCCAGCGTGGCCATAAACCGGTAATAATGCATGCCTGCATCCTTGACGCTTCGCAGCGCGGCCATGTTCTCCACATAGTTCAGTTCAGTGCGCACAAGGCGAGTAGCATGACTGGTTGCCACATTCATTTGGTTTGCAATCCGCTTAGAAATTGTACTAACCGATTCACCTCGATGAATCGCAGCCGTCATTTCCTGCTGCAGCGTTCTGCCCAGGAGTTTTTGATTCTTCCAAATCCGTTCAGAATAGTTCTTCCCGCTCCAACGATTGCGCAAGACATCCTCCAGGCTTTGATTCGTCACTGCAACCCGCGGGGCCTTTAAACCCATGGTCCTTCCGATTTCATACATGCCGTGAAAATAGTTGTCTTTGTAGGCATCTGTCAGGAAACTTTTCATGGCTGAATCCGTTTTTCGACCCAGGCTATCAAGCTCCATGAGCGTTTCGGCATATAGTTTATCCAACCGGCTGATTCGGCTGCGCATAGCAAGGGTGTTGAGTTCCTTCAGGAGCCCAACTTCCCCCGCACCAATCTTCTTCACATAGGTATCAATGGTATACCGCCATTTCCTAAATTCGGTCCCTTGCAGAAGCTTCCTGGCGTCGGTCATGCTCAGCTGGTTGTCCTTGGCAAAACGTCCATATAGCGCCTGGATGTCTTTCTGGATTTCCTCCAGCGAAGAAGCGTAGTACCGGGCCAGTTCTTTTTCAATCGTTTCCTGGGATTTTTTGTGCCAGTAACGTTCCCGCTCATCGGCGCGTCTGGCCCAATACTGCTCGCTGTCCATCCAGCATCACTCCTATCAGCCTAATTTGTGCTTAATGGCTACCAGTCGAACCTGCTTGGATTCATATACCCGATTCCAGTTGGTCCCATTGGACAGTTCCTCACGAGTAGGAGATTCCACTGCAGCCCGTTGCTTATTGGTCCAAGCAACACCCCGCGGATGCATGATGAAGGCATGGCGGTTATACAGAATATCCACACCAGCGCCCAGGTTTGGGTCACGGTTTACTTCGGTCTGTACAAAATCAACAGGAGATCCTTCACCAAAAGCGATGGCACCAGCGCCAAATAGGTACGTGGTATAAACTCCGTCCGCAACAGGACAACCATCATCAACAATGACTCGACGATCCTGATAGGTATCAAATTCCACAGAATTGGAATCCCGTTCCGTGACAATCAAGTTCTGTTTCTTCAGGTAAGCCTTTGTTGCAGAATGCATGGCCACAGCGGTCAGCTGGTCCTGGGCGTCTCCCATGAGCTGCAATGCATCAATGAAAGCTGCAGCAGAAATATTAGCAGCCTTGCCAGAGCCGATAGAAATATCCTTCACGTGGTCTTTCATGCTGTCGGAAGCAAAAACGCCAGCCAAGATGGCAATCAATTCCTTCTGGTACTGGCGGACCCAGTAATCCGCAACGAGGTTCCCAATGGCTGCCATGGGGTCTGCGCCTGCCAGTGCTCCAGACAGGTTCGTCGCGCTCCAGGCATTCTGCCGCATAATGGTCGTGGAAACGTCCTTATTGGACGTAATTTTGTTCTGTTCGATTTTGGTGCCTTCGACAATGTTCTGGGCATCACCAGTCAGATCTTCGAAGAAAGGCATGTTGTGAGTCCGAGCCGCTTCACCAGCAAGGGCATCAAACTCAGGGGATCTTTGGATAATGCCAGATTTAAAAAGGGCAGAGCGTTCTGCCGTATGGTTAATGACATAGGGGTTAAATAATTCAGGGACGATAACGTCTTTAAGCGTCGTTCCAGCCATGGATAATTCCTCCTTTAAATCTTGACCCCAGCCGCGGAGGCCATTTCCCGGGCCTTTTCAGGGTTTTCTTTGAGCAGTTGGCCTTGTTTCGTCAGGTTGAAGGTTTCTTTCGCAAACGGATTATCCATCAAGGGCCCGCTCCCACCACGGGGATAATAGCCAGGCATTCCGCCCTCCTGTTTGAACAGGAAAGGTTTCGTTTTACGCAGATCTTCGACCTGTTCTTTAAGTCCGGAGACTTTTCCGTCTTCTCCGAGGACGAGGGCATCACGCTTGATCAGGCTGGAAACAATATCCAGGTCTTGAACAGATTCTCCCAGAGCCAGTTTGATTGCGCTGTCAAGCTGCAGAGTCTTAATTCGCGCATCCGCGGCTTCCCTCTGTTCCTTGTTTGCCTTTTGCAGGTCTTCAATCTGAGCTTTCAAACTTTCATTGTCTCCGGCAGCCTTTTTCAGGGTAGTCAGCTGCTTGTCACGGTCTGCAATTTGAGCAACCAGGTCTTTGTTCTTTTCATTGATTTCGTTAAAACGAGCCTTTGGGATATAGGACCCATCCAGAAACGCCTTAATTGCATCCGTGGCCATCGCTTGACCTTCCTGCGCAATGCCAAGATTCTTAATCAACTCTTCAATATTCATGTTTTCTCCTTCCGGTTTTTACCGAGGTTCACCTGCCTCGAATGAGAATGTAACTAGCTTATTTTTCACTAGACCCGCCATAGAGTGTATTGGTTTCCAAACATTCCTGAATCATCCGGCAAATTTCGTATTCATTCCGGTCTTTTACCTTCATGATGGGAAAATCTGCCCCAAAGGCATCAATGTAAGCCAGCAGCAATTTAAGCATTCTCGTCACCTCCTCCATCCTTCAGGTCAGAATAAGGGTCCATACGCGCAGCCTGGGCCTGTTCTTCTGCCAAAAGCTCCTTTTCTTCATCGGACACATCTTCAACGAAAGGATGGTTCTTGAGCAGCGTTTTGCGGCTCACAATGCCTTCCGACTTGGCGCACATATCCACCAGTTCTGCATCGTTGCGAACTGCCGTGCGGGTCCAGGTCTGGATGATTCCAGTTCTAGCCTTTCCAAGCTGTTCCATTCCATGGAATCTTAAAATTGCTCGGATCAGTTCGTTAAAACTTAAGGAAAATTCCGTTTCTGTCAGCCCCGCCTTCAGTTCCAACAGAGCATATAAGAATTTCATGGCCTCGCCAGAAGTCTTATCCATGCCTTGCTGCTCAGGGTCAACACCCTGGCCCATGCTGAAGATAGCCTTACGGGTAATGTCCAGCATCTTGTCCCGCGCTTCAACGGGAATATTGATGGTAAGGGTAGAAACATTCCCGCCCGACCCCGTCCCACCATCTTCCAGGCTAATGGCTTTGTAATATTTTAGTTCCTTCAGGAACTGCCCAAGGTCTTCACCGCCATAATTGGTTAAGACAAAAATTACTTCCTGAATGTCTTCCAGGTCGTTTAGAAAACCTGAAAAAACCCGGTCATAGCAGTCAATGAGTTTTTTGACCTGGTCTAGATCACTGGCAGCGCTGCTGTTATTCTGGAAGGGAATAAACGGCACCCTGCCAAACTTGTGATTGTATACATTACTATCGGTCTCTGGCATATCAATCAATAGCATGCCCGATGCAAACCGTGCCCACGGCACAAGGCTGTCCAGGCCTTCATCACTCCGTTTGCGGAATGTCTGGCACTGTTTATCGTCCCAAATCTCATATAGGTCCCATGTTTTTCCATCATCGTCAATATCTTGGTAGGCCCTCAGGCAGGCAACTAGGCTGTGGTCCAGATCCGTGGACCATACGGGAATGACTTCTTCACTGGGGACCACACCCCAATGAAACTCGGTATCCTGCCCTTGCCAGTAGTGGACCCATCCGATGCCAGCATTACAGGCGTTCACGCACAGTTCCATACATTTCTTTTTGTAGGCGTCACCAAGATCTTCCTGGATTTGTTCATTCGCCCTATCGTCTTTAACATCAAACAAAGGTGGCGCCGTGAACATATAGGACGCCTTTTGATTGACCAGCAACTGATAAAAAGAAAAGGGGATCCTGTTGTCTGCCTTTCGCAGTGGATTCTCCATTGCGGATTCTCCCATGTTCACTTCTTGCCTTTGTTTCGACGCTGCATAGAGGATATCGTTATTGACCAGGTAGTAGCGCTTTGCGGTCATCGCCTGTGAAATAAACGCCGCATGCCCGGCTGTATATTTTTTGATAAGCTGTTTGGCAGCTTCAATGTTCATAGAATCACCTCAGTATCCTGGCCCGGCCATGAGGCATGCAGGGCTGGAGCCCGTAACGCACCGCATCAATGGCGTGGTTATTCTTATCCGGAAAAGCGTTGATGAACTGCCCGTCCCGGTTCCGGTCGTATTCATAGCTGCTGAACTCTCTGTAGGTGTTCGGGCACCGGTGCCGGTCTATGTAGATATGGGCCCGGCTCTGCAGCCAGTTGATACCGAATCTGACGCTGTCAGGGCCTTTCTTAGCCCCGTTCACGTTGGTCCCATACTCCCGCATCTCGTAGATGGATTTCGGCTCTGCAGAGTCGCCCAGGATGCGTACAGAGGGGTATTTCTTATTAATCATGTCGGCGGCGGCCCGGTTGGTCAGCTTCTGCTGGTAGATTTCATCAAAGATATACAGGTCCTCGTGCTTGGCATCGTAGTGCATGGCCACGAAGGCTAGGGGGTCTACAGCAAAGCCAAAGTCCAAGCCAAAATACCGGTGGTCGAACTGCTGCAGCTGCTCACTGCTCATGGCCAGGTCTTCCACATTTTCGAAGACAGCGCCACCGGTGCCTGTGACTTCGCCGAGGTATTCGTGACGGTAGGACATCTCGTTCTTTGATTTCAGCTTTTCCGCTTCAGCCAGGAACTGCGGCCCCAGCCAGTCTTTCGGCACGGTCAAATAGGTCGAGTGATGGACCAGCCGGTCTGGATCATCCACAAGGATTTCCTCGTTGACCCAGTTGTTCCGGCTCTTCGGCGGGTTATACGTTCCGAACACTTGATAGGACGGGCCACCGCGCAAGAGGGACTGCAACACGTTGCGAATCTCTTCCATGCCGCTGAACTGGTCCAATTCCTCGAACCACACGATGCCAACATAGCCAAAGGGCAGTTTGATGGATTTGACTTTGGCTGGGTCATCCAGCCCGAAGAAAAGGATTTTCTGCCCCGTCTTCTTGTACGTGATTTCCGGTGGCGACAATTTGACGCGGAACTTTTCCAGGACGCCCAACTGCTCCAACCCCCAGACAATCTGAGGCAGGACGCTGTTCTTGATGGTGTTGCCGACCTTACGGATGACGACGGCATGGATATTCGGGTCTTCCATCACCGATACGGGGATGCGGATACCGCCTACAAACGATGACTTAGCACTGCCACGGCCCCCCGCCAGCAGATAAAAGGTATGCAGGTGCTGTTCGACGTCAAAAAAGACCTCATCGAACGATGGGGCAATCAGATTGGCAATATTAACTTTTCGTTTCCGTTTTCGGTTCTCGTGCGAATTCAAAAGTAATATCCTCCTCATCGTTATCCGTGCGCAATTCGGCCACCTCGGCCTTGAGTTTTTCTTTCTTGAGTTCTTCCATGGCATCGAAGCCCAGGTACTTGGCCAGCATCTCCCAGGCCCACTTCTTGTCTTCCATTTTGATGCTGATGCCGTCTTTCCCCTGCTTGACCTCGGACACAACGGACGTGTCGACGGTTTTACTATCCGCCAGCTTGACGTTAAAGCCGTTAAAAGTGACATAGTCGCCCAGGTCTGCCCCGACGACCTTCAAGCAGTACTGCACCAGGTCGGAAACGCCGACGTCCAGATGGTGCTGCATGATTTGACGCAGCCGTTTAACTTCCGCCTGGACCTTAGCATTTCTTAACAATCTTGAGCCGCTCGCCATAGCCGTCTCTTTATCACATTTATACGCTTTCAGGTACGACTGGAGTGCATTGTATGAAGTGGCGTAATACAAGCAAAAAAGCCGCCTCTTCTCAGTCAGTTCTTCATTGCCATTGACCGATTCCAGCAGCTTATCTTTTAACTTTTTCTTGGGTTGCAAGGTTGCAACTTTTTCCGGTTGCGGTTGCAACTTTTTATCCTTGGTTGCAACCTTCCAGTGGCGTGTGGCCCAGCTTTTAACCGTAGATAAAGATACGCCGTATTTTACCGCAATGTCTCTGTATTTCATGCCATTGCAGTAATCATTGTACGCTTTATCCCGTTTTTTATCGCTCACATAATCACCACCCACCTTCGTTGTTTTCCTGCAATGAAAAAAGGACTCGCTGCCATGTCCCGCTGTCTCGGACACGTGCAACTAAGTCCCTATTCGTATGTATTTGGCGGAAAGTGTGGGATTCGAACCCACGGTGCGTTGCCGCATCACTAGTTTTCAAGACTAGCTCCTTAAACCACTCGGACATCTCTCCGTATTGCCGATTAACTTACGCAACGATATATTTTATACCATTTTTTCAGCCGTTTGTCAAGATTTTTTTGAATTTTTTTCAAACTTTTTCAAAATTCTGTAAATTTATTCTTTTTCCGCCGCCTCACGCTTTGAAAAAACACAGCCGCAGTAATTCTGTCTGTACAAATTATGCTCGGCAGAAAGTACGATTGAGCGTTTGTAACCCTCTTTTTTCTTAAAATCACTGTTTAACCACTTTACATCGTAAACATCAGCGAAACGCTCGCCTATTTGATTCAGTAACGGTGCGTTTTTCAGCGGACTTATCGTCAAAGTGGTTGTAAAGTAATCGAAATTCATTTCCCGAGCAATACGGGCTGATTTTTCGAGGCGGAGTTCAAAGCATTTTTTACACCTTTCCCCTCCCTCGGGTTCGTTTTCAAGACCTTTTACGGCAGAAAAATATTCTAAAGGAGAATATTCGCCCTCAATAATATTTACGGGATACTTAAAATTCATTTCGGAAATAAAGCGTTTTTCTTCGTTTAATCTGTGCTGATATTCAGCCCTTTCAGAAATATTGGGATTATAAAAGAAAACCGTGATTTTAAAATACTGCGACAAATACTCAAGACAATAGCTTGAACAAGGCGCACAACAGACATGCAAAAGCAGTGTCGGAACAGTATTTGTCTTTTGAAGATTTGAGATTATTCCGTCAAGAATTTTCTGATAATTTACCTTGTTCATCGCTCGTCCTTATTTCTGTGCCAAAATCATATTCAAAAGTTCGTCGGCGGTTGCGGCAACCTGCGGAGCGCCTGCCTCCGTAAGCTCTTTCCTGCCTCTGAATCCCCATTCAACGCCAAGCATACTTACGCCTGCATTCTTTGCGGTGAACACATCAACATCGCTGTCGCCGATATAAATACACTCGCTCTGCTTTACATTGTGCTTGCTCAAAATTGCGTTTAAAGCCTCGCCGTCGGGTTTGCACTTATATTCCTTTTTGTTGCCCCAAGCCTCGGTGAACTTATGGTTCGGGAACACTTTTGCAAGGATAGCGCCTACAAATTCATCGGGTTTGTTTGAAAGTACGGCCGTCATAATGCCGTTTTTGTCGAGCTGCTCCAAAAGTTCGGTACAGCCCTTGTACTCGGCTGTATGGTCGTTGCTGTGAGCACCGTAGTAAGTGTTAAATCCGTTCATAACCGTATCAAAAAGTGCCTTATCTTCGCTTTTCTCGCCCATTGCACGCTTTACAAGCATTTCTCTGCCGTTGCCTACAAAATGATTGTAATTCTCCATAGGATGTACAGGCAAGCCTGCCTGCTTAAGTCCCTCATTGGTGGCAATACCAAGGTCAACAAGAGAATTTACAAGTGTGCCATCCAAATCAAATACTACCATTTTTACCATATCAAAGACCTCTTTCCTGTTCAAACAAAATTGCACGGCAAGGTGCCGCCTCCAAACCGCCAAGCTTAATAGGAAATGCAAAAAGCTCATAGTCGCCGTCTGCTATATCCGATAAATCAAGGTTTTCCAAAATCGCAATGCCTGCATTTGCAAGGATTTTGTGCGTTTCGTTCTCGTCATATTCGGGTGCGATTGACTGTGCGTCCGTGCCAATCATAACCACATCGCTGTCAGCGAGCACTCTGGCGGCAAAAGCAGACACAAAAGCCTTGCAGTTGCCGTGCAAAAGCAGTTTCTTACGGCTGTGCGCAAGAATTTTGTCCATATCTTCGCCCGTAAGAATACCGTTGACCGTGACTACCGTACATTTGCCCGTAAAGGTATTAAGGCGCATTTTGGATATAGAACTGCCGTCGCTCGAAAAATGCAGAGGAGCGTCAATATGAGTGCCTGTGTGGGTGCTCATACTAATGGCAGAAAGATTGTAATCATCGCCGTTTTCAATACTTTTTATTCTGTTTACCTCGGTCTGCGGGTCGCCCTCGTAGACCTTGCTTGTGAGAATATCTCTTGAAATATCGTGAATTATCAAGCTATGCACCAACTTTTTGTCTTAATACATCTATTATACTATATAATTACAAAAAATTCAAATAAAAGCGCCGTATTTCTACGACGCTTATTTTTGTTATTCTAAGATTGTTACCTATTCTTTAGCTGTTAATCTTGTCTCTTGCATTGACAAAAGAGAATTCTTAATATTATTAAAATAGTTATCTATTCCAAAGCTCTGCAAAACTGTATGTTCAAAAGTAAGTCGAATTTCATCTTTAAGTTCATCAGAAACTTTCATAACTTCTCTTGACTTTAATTGTTCAAAAGCAGTGAGTATCTTATTTCTATCATCAGTATTTACTAATTTTGGATTCAGCATATAACAATTCTCAATGCTTTTTTTGTTTATGTCTAATGCCCCAAGACCTCTTCCAAAACCGGAGGCTTCAATATAGAACATGGTAAACATAGAATTTAATAATGCATGATTTAATTCCTCATCAGGATATTCTTTTTTATGGGTTAATCCAATCAATCGTTGATTAATAAAAGAAGGTGTTTCGAATTTTGCAAAGAATAGTCGCTGTTCAGGATTCATCATTGTAAATACTTCTGCAATTTCATTGTCCTGCAATTCATACCACTTCATTCCTTTTCTTTTTAAAACTGCAGGCAATGGTTTTCCGACACCGTTTTTCTGATCTTCAAATTTTTCAATCCAACTTATTGCTCCGTAATGACCACAATTTCTCAACTCTTCAAGTGATTTATCACAACAAAACGCATCTCTGTCCGCAGTAGCAACAAGATTTGTAATATTACGAGCGTTAATTAAAACTTTTTTAAGGTATTGTAATTCTATCTTATGTGCTCCGATTCGAGGATAAAAAAGCGGATCCCAACCTCTTCGGCTACCTCTGAAAACATTATAGACTTTATTAATAGGAATAATTTTATTTTTTACATCAAGAAGCCAGTCAACATTATGGAACAAAGCATTATAACACACTTTTAAATTCAAAATATCATCTATTTGTGACTGCGAATATGTTGACAATCTAGAAATGTTACAATCTAATTCTGAAGATAGTAAAGCTGAATTAATAAGAGTATTCTCTGCATCAACATTTCTTTCAAGTTGCTCCAAGGATAGTTTCCAAAGCCAAAATTCCGTATTCATATATTCTTCATTTTGCTTTTTCTCTAAAATAATAATCGTAGTAACAACATCAGCATTCTTAAACCATCGTCCCTTACCACTGATATGAACCTGTTTAATGTTATAATTTTGTTTTAATGTATCGACAAACTTAACGCCAGTATTTGTACCAAGCCATGAATTAGAAACAATGATACCTAACATTCCTCCGGGCTTTATAACATCTACAATTTTATTTGCAATATAACAGTATAAATCAGATCTGCCATCTAAATTGCTCATAAAAGGCATTTTAACTATTTCATTCTTGTCATCATCAGGAATTACTTCAAAAGGTACGAATGGCAGATTAGAAACAACTGCACCAAAAGAAGGAATAGTCAGAATCATATTATGACCTGTTTTAGGATCTATGATTGATATTTTCTCTCCTACAGACAATGTCAACGCATTGTGTTGAAATAATCTATTTGCAATATTAATAGTGTCAGAATCTGTCATACTTATATTTGCTACTTGTAAAGGATATTTATTTTTATCGCATGCCCAAACTGTCTCAACAGCTTCTTTTGATGTCATTTGTGTTTTCTTGATTTCAATTGCTTCTTTCGGAATAGTACCTGTCCCACAACAACAATCAAGAATTGTATCAGACCAATCTTTTACAGTCAATCGTACTAACAACTTAGCTAATTCAACAGGAGTTGCATATTGTCCGTTAATTTCTCGTTTACTTGTTGAAACTGAACCTTCCAATATATTTTGAAGTATTTCTTGACTCAAGTGGTCTATCCCATTACTACGCAAAAAGGTTGAAAACTCAACAAAATCTCGCCAAGCAAATTCAGGCAAAATCTCATTATATTTAATTGCTGAAAAGACATTATAGAAATCGCATTTTTCAGTAATCTTTTTAAAGATTTTATTTGCATCAACAGATGATTTATCATAGTCAATTTCATCAACTATCATTGCACTATTCTGTTTATGTTTAATTATATGAGCGAAGATAATTCTATTTGTCCAGTTAAGTATAACTGTTTTTGCATATGCTTCATATTTATCAGTCTCATCCAGTATATATTCTAAATTAACATTTGACCACCAATTATCAATGTATGCAGCCATAACTGAATCCTTAAATGATTTTGATTCCAATTCTTTAGCTATCATATTTTTATTTCTATGAATAAGAGATGTAATTGAAGATTCTGAAATTACTTGTCCGATTGGAGCATTGCGAAATTTTCCTGAAATAAAGTATCCATTTACTTCTGTAATGACTTCATCAAGTTGCTTTTCCCAATCAGAACGATAAGTTTCTACATCTTGTCTTGTATGAATATGATTTGTTGCGTTCCATTGTTTAATTTTTATAAACGTATTTCCTTCTTCACGAGCATAAAGTACAGCGTATGTAAAATTCCATATCAGACAGCTGTTTAAATTTAACGCAATAGCCTTTCTCTGCGCATCTTTTATAAATGTTTCATCTTCAATTGGTACATCAGGCATTTTTAATTCCCAACCCTGAAGGATAACACTTTGATCTTCATTACCATAAAGCACAACATCAGGAAACATTCTATTTCTTCTGTCTATAGAAATTGTAGTTTCGCCACCGGCTTTCTTAATAGCAAGGTCATTATTTTTAGCAATTAAATTAATCCTTGAAATTAAATCTATTGCCCAGCTTCGTTCATTTTTGCGAATTATAGTCGACATAATCAGATTTCTACCTCGCTTCAAAATCTTTAATTAGATTTGTTACCACAATATGTTTTTTTGTCTTTTTATCTAAGCTTTTCCAAGCCAAAAACAAACGCCTTTTTGCTACATCTATATAATTTATATCATCTTTTTTAAATAATGCTACATTTTCGTTTTTTTCAATTCCGATAAAATTGCGTCCTTCCATAAGTGCGGCAACTAAAAAAGAACCACTACCAAATGTATTATCCAAGATTACATCTCCAGGGTTAGAGTATGTGCGAATAAAATACCTTCCTAACTCAATCGGTTTTTGTGTTGGATGTACAACTTCTCCTTCACTTTCAGCCGTTTTTACATAAATAATATCTGTAGGATAACGTTCACCTTCACTTGAAACATGAACAGGCTGAAAATCGCCATAACTGCCACTCAACTGATTTTTTCTGATACCTTTATCATATGGTTCCCCTTGTGTCATTTGAGGATGATATGTAGGCTGTTTTTTATAAAAAACACATACATCTTCATGTTTTCTTAAAGGCTGTTTTTTAGCATTTAAAAAGTTTGTTGGCTTAGATTTTTCCCATATCCACTTGTATTTATAATATTTTGGTTGACTAAGAATCAGCTTAGCCGTAAAAAGGCCTTGAGAAGTAAGTACAATAGCACCGTTTGGCTTAATAATACGCAAATATTGTTCCCACAACATATCAAGTGGTATATAACTGTCCCAACGATTTTGTGTCATAGCATAAGGCAAATCGCATAAAATCATATCTATTGATTCATCAGGAATTTGCTTCATTGCAATAAGACAATCTTCTTCAAAAAGGCTGTTTACCATTGGATAAACAGGAGAATTTTTATCAATCATAATTAATGTCCTTCCGTATCATTAGCCTTGCAATTCAATAAAGTTGTTAATTAAAGCACATTTAATGATTTTCTAAATACCGTCTAAATGCCGTTCTCCTATAAAGGGAAAACGGCATTTAGTAAATCAAATGTGCAATATACAAAAGTAACAACTATCATAAAAAATAAATTTATACATTTATCAAATTCTTGCAACGCCTGTTTCGATAGCGGCTTTTTTAACAGCCTCGGCAACAGTCTTACCGATTCTCTTATCGAAAGCCTCGGGAAGAATGTAGTCGGCATTAAGCTCACTGTCGCTTACGAGTGAAGCGATTGCAAATGAAGCGGCAACTTTCATCTCTTCGTTGATGTCGCTTGCACGGCAATCAAGAGCACCTCTGAAAATACCCGGGAAAGCGAGAACATTGTTAATCTGGTTCGGGAAGTCACTTCTGCCTGTACCTACAACGGCAGCGCCTGCTTTCTTGGCAAGGTCAGGCATAATTTCAGGAGTAGGATTAGCCATAGCAAAGAGGATTGGGTCTTTTGCCATAGAAGCAACCATTTCTTCGCTTACACAGCCTGCGGCTGAAATACCGAGAAATACATCTGCGCCCTTCATAGCGTCTGCGAGTGTGCCTGTCATATGCTCAAGGTTTGTAATCTCTGCCATTTCACGCTTAACGGCATTAAGTCTTTCGTCACCCTTGCAGATGATACCCTTACTGTCGCAAAGAGTAATGTTCTTAACGCCCATATTGAGGAGGTGCTTGGCAATAGCAATACCTGCTGCGCCTGCGCCGTTCATAACAACCTTTATGTCCTCAAACTTTTTGCCTACAAGCTTTAAAGAATTGATAAGTCCTGCGGCAACGATTACGGCTGTACCGTGCTGGTCATCGTGGAAAATCGGAATATCGCACTTTTCCTTAAGTTTTTTCTCAATTTCAAAGCAACGGGGAGCGGCAATATCCTCAAGGTTAATACCGCCGAATGAACCGCTGATAAGGTAAATTGCATTTACGATTTCGTCAACATCTTTACTTCTTACGCAGATAGGAAATGCGTCAACATCGCCGAACTCTTTAAAGAGAGCGCATTTGCCCTCCATAACAGGCATACCTGCCTCGGGGCCGATGTCGCCAAGACCGAGAACCGCTGTACCGTCTGTTACTACTGCAACAAGATTGTTCCTTCTTGTAAGCTCAAAAGACTTGTCGTAATCTTTCTGAATTTCAAGGCAAGGCTCGGCAACACCCGGTGTATATGCAAGAGATAAATCCTCGGCATTAGAAATAGGAACTCGTGATACTACCTCGATTTTACCGTTCCATTCGTAATGCTTTTCGAGTGATTTCTGTCTTATGTCCATTATAAACTCTCCTTTGTTACAAATCTTTATTTATTATAAACTGAAAAACCGGATATATCAAGCTATTTTATGAAAATTTAAGTTGACATTTTGCAAAAAATCATATAGTATTATAGATATGAGTGTATTGAACAGCTGCGGGAAATTGCCGAAAGGCGTTTTGCGAGGAAAGTCCGGGCTTCACAGAGCAAAAATAACGGCTAACGGCCGCCGGAGGCGACTCCAGGGATAGTGCAACAGAAAATTACCGCCACTTTTGTGGTAAGGATGGAAAGGTGAGGTAAGAGCTCACCGGAGATAGCGAGAGTTATCTGCCGTGTAAACCCTATTTGAAGCAACACCGTGGTAGGACATTATACGCTTGCTCGGCGTGTCCTTAGGAGGTGGCATTGAGCAGTTCCGGCAACGGGCTGCCAAGATAGATAGCTGTTCACGACAGAACCCGGCTTACAGATACAGTCATATTTTTTAAAGACTGCTGCATTTTTGCAGTGGTTTTTATTTTTTTTGCTTTTTGCGTTCTGTTCTGAATGTCAGCATTAGTAAATTATGGCTTAGCGGAGTGTCGGTCGGACATTGAAATTTAGCTAACGCTAAATTATCCTCCCAAAAACAAAAAAGTTTACTCAATTTTTCAAAAATAATGCTTTTCAGCATATAAAATTCACTGTTATATTGCAGTAAAAATACTTAAACGGAGAAAATATAAAAAGCACTCACAATCGGCGACCGACTGCGAATGTTCGGTTAGTATTTTTTAATAAGTTTTCTTTATTTAGTTTTATTAGGGTTCAGATTATGAAGCAGGCAGGTGCAAAAAATAAAGCGGTTATCCTCAATATTTTAAGCACCCTACTGCATTGATTTTTTAAGGTTGAGCGTTTCTCTTTGTAAAATAATCCACAAGATTTGCTCTTGCAAAACCTTCGTTGTAAAAACTCGGGTTGAGTTCATATATAAAAGAAGTGTTCTGCTCCTTGCCGAATTTGCTCGCACGAAAGCCGCCGGACTTTGAGATAATCTCTCTGTCCTCAAGTTTTCGTATGCTTTTTCTTACCGTATTGTCAGACATTGAGCAGGCGGTTGCAATGGTGTGTACCGACGGAAAACACACTCCCGTATCGTCACTGCAACGCACAAGATAGCTTAGAACGGCAAGCTCGGACGAAGTGAGCATAAGGCAGAAAACCTCGTTTGGTAATGTAAAAAAGTTTTTAATGTTTTTCAAAATTATCACCTCAATTACATTGCAAAAAAGGTAAAAGTTGCACTAATTGCAATAATATTTCTGAAAATATTTTTGAAAATTTTAGAATTACGGTTTAACTCAATGTTTAGACAAAAAAATCTCCCGATACGCAAGATTAATGCAATATCGGGAGATTTGATTTTAAATTATTTTATAAAGCCCTGTACAAGTACAATAAGCACAAGAATCGGGAGTACGAATTGGAAGTAAGGTTTTAAAAATCCGGCAAATTTCATACCCTTGCCTGTATTACATTCAGTAAGGTAATTGTCAAATCCCCAACCGAATTTTGTAACGCAGAACAGCAGATAAATAAGCGAGCCGACAGGCAACAAAATATTGCTTACAAGGAAGTCCTCCATACCGAGAACATTCTGACCAAATAGCTCAAAACCGCTCCAAATATTAAATCCGAACACACAAGGCAAACTTGCAATAAGAATAATAACCGCATTTATGACTACCGACTTCTTACGGCTGATGCCGAACATATCAATGCAGAACGAAATGATATTTTCAAAAACGGCAATGATAGTTGAAAAACACGCAAAAGTCATAAACAAAAAGAACAGTGTGCCCCAAATTCTTCCGCCTGCCATATTTACAAATACATTTGGCAAGGTAATGAATATGAGTGCAGGGCCTTGGTCGGGCTCAACTCCGTATGAGAAACACGCAGGGAAAATAATAAGTCCCGCCATAATTGCCACAAAAGTATCGAGTGCGCAGATTTTCACGGACTCGCCCGGAAGAGTATCGTCCTTTGACATATAACTTCCGAAAATTTCCATAGCCGCAATACCGAGGCTCAAAGTAAAGAAACTCTGATTCATAGCGGCGGAAACAATGTTGCCGATACCTATTTCGGATACTTTTTCAAAATCGGGAACAAGGTAAAACTTAAGTCCCTCGCCTGCACCGCTAAGCAAAATGCTGTTTACGGCAAGTGCGAGAATGAGCACAAGCAAAGCAATCATCATAACCTTGCTCACCTTTTCTATTCCCTTTTGAATACCTCTGCTGCACACCAAAAAGCCGAGTATGGTAATAATAGCCATCCATATAACCATTTCAATCGGGTTTGACTGCAACTGAGAGAATACACCGCTGACTTGCTCAGAGGTCATTCCGCTTTCAAAAGTGCCTGTTGCAAATTTGTAAAAATAGCTTGTCATCCACCCCGAAACGGTTGTGTAGTACATCATCAGCAGATAACAGCCAAGCATACAGAACCAACCGTGAATATGCCATTTGCTTTTTGGCTTTTCAAGTTTTTTGTAGCCGAGCACGGCGCTTTTTCGGCTTGCTCTGCCCACTGCAAGCTCCATTGTCAATACGGGAATACCCATAAGAACGAGGAAAATAAGATAGAGCAAAACAAAAAGACCGCCGCCGTTTTCACCTGCAACATAAGGAAATCTCCAAACATTGCCGATACCGATTGCACAGCCCGCACTTACAAGAATAAATCCAAGCCGTGACTTAAAACTTTCTCTTTCCATAGAAACTCTCCTAAAAACAAACTGTTACAATTATATAAAAAATAATCATACACTGTCAAGCATAATGTAAAATATTTATCTGTATTTTAATTTTCGCTTAATGGCACATAGAGCTTATTTTTCGGGATTTTGTCACCGAAGTTATCGCAAAGTTTCCATTCGATCGGTTTTTCGCTTAAATTCATTTTAGATTTATAAGCCATCTTGCTTTGAAGCTGTTTTTTCGGCATAAGATAAGTTTTGCTGTCTTTGATAAACACAGTACCCGTTTCTATAAAGCAAAAAGTGACATTGTACTTTTCACATTCCTCTCTAAGGTGCTTTACCCAATCAAAATTACATGGTCGTGCGCCGTCATAGTTTTCTCCGCCGCACCAACACTCATACAGCCTATGCATAGCTTTACCTTATTAAATTAAAGTTTTTCTGCCCAATCGGCAAGGGCTTTTTCGCTCATACCGTTGATTACTTTACCCTCAACCCAATTTGCGCCCGGGCAGCTCGGCTTTAGATTTGCCAAAGTCTTACCCATTCCGCTGCCGCCGGAAGTTGCAAACGGAATAACCTTTTTACCGTCTAAGTCAACATTTTCTACAAATGTGTTGATAATTGTTGGAGCAACATACCACCAGATTGGGAAACCGATAAAAATTGTATCGTAATTTGCAAGACTGTTAGGAAGCTGAGCAATCTGCGGACGATAGCTTTTATCGTTCATTTCAACCGAAGAACGGCTGTTTTTGTTTGTCCAGTCAAGGTCTGCTCTTGTGTAAGGCGTCTGCGGCTTGATTTCAAACAAGTCTGCGCCTGTTGCCTTTGCGAGTTTTTCTGCCATTGCCTTAGTGTTACCGCTTGGCGAAAAATATGCTATTAACTTTTTCATTATAATCAACCTTTCAAAGAAATTCAGCTTGTATTTAAACTGTATTTATATTATACTCCTTTGTTTTACAAATGTCTAATGCCTATTTCAAATTGCTTGCTATGCCATTTGGTAATCACAAAAAAGCAAGGCGGAAATTAAACCGCCTTGCTTAAATTATTTTTTATTGCATTTTAGCGTGCAGGCTGAGCAATTACCGCCACACTTTGAAATCATCTTATCCTTTTTAGCTTTTCTTACGGCGAGAATAACCAAAAGAGCTACAATTACTAAAATTATAATACTCTGTATATCCATATTCGCCCTCCGTTAAGCCAAGCCAAAGGCAAGACCGACTGCGTGAATAAGAAAAGCCACACACCATGCGATTGCGCACTGAATAATAACAGTTGCGACAGCCGCCTTAGTACCGCCCATTTCTCGCTTTACGGTTGCAATAGCGGCAACGCAAGGAGTGTAAAGCAAAGTAAATACAAGGAATACAGCGGCGGTAAAAGGAGTAAACAATGTACTTACAAGCTCGGCATTTCCGCCCATAAGTACAGTAAGTGTAGACACAACGCTTTCTTTTGCTGTAAAGCCTGTAATGAGAGCTGTTGATACTCGCCAATCGCCAAATCCGAGCGGAGCAAAAATAGGAGCAACCAAGCTGCCAATCATTGCAAGCAGGCTCTGTTCGGGTGATTCGGCAACATTAAATTTTGCGTCAAAGGTCTGCAAAAACCAAATTATAATTGACGCTACAAAAATAATTGTAAATGCCTTTTCTATAAATCCCTTTGCCTTTTCCCAAATGAGATGCACAACGCTCTTTGCCGATGGAAGTCGGTAATTAGGCAGCTCCATTACAAACGGAACAGGCTCGCCCTTGAACTTTGTGCTTTTTAAAATCAAAGCATAAATAATGGCACAAATAATGCCGAATATGTATAGTCCCACCATTACAAGCGCTTGATACTGCCTTGGGAAAAATACGCTTATAATCAGCGTATAAATCGGCAGTTTTGCACTGCAACTCATAAACGGAGTGAGCAGGATTGTCATTTTTCTATCTCTTTCGCTTGAGAGTGTTCGTGTTGACATAATTGCAGGAACAGAACAGCCAAAGCCTATAAGCATTGGCACAAAACTTCTGCCCGACAGTCCTATTTTTCTTAACAGCTTATCCATTACAAAGGCAACCCTTGCCATATAACCTGTATCCTCAAGAATAGACAAAAAGAAAAACAGAGTTACGATTGTAGGCAAAAAGCTGATTACACTGCCCACACCGTTGCATATGCCGTCTACCACAAGCGAATGCACAACAGGGTTAATCTGTACGGCGGTGAGTGCGTTGTCTATAAGCGATATAACAGAATCTACGCCTAAACTCATAAGGTCAGAGAGCCATGCGCCCACAAGGTTAAAGGTCATAACGAATATGAGTGCCATAATTGCAATAAAGCAAGGAATAGCGGTATATCTGCCCGTAAGCAATCGGTCAATTTTCATACTTCGCTTATGCTCTTTGCTTTCGTGCGGACGGACAACTGTTTTTTGACACATTTTTTCTATAAAGCTGAATCGCATATTTGAAATGGCGGCCTCTCGGTCAAGTCCCGTTTCATCTTCCATTACGGATACAATGTGCTCAAATGCCTGCTTTTTGTCATCGGTCAGGTTAAGCAGCTTTTCAATAGGCACATCGTTTTCTATCAGCTTTGTTGCGGCAAATCGCAGCGGCAGTCCCGATTGCTTTGCCTCAGGCTCTATCATATGCACTACGGCGTGTATGCAGCGGTGAACCGCTCCGACAGGGTCTTTTTTATCTACACTGTCTGTGCAAAAATCTATTCGCCCCGGCTTTTCCATAAATCTTGCCACATGAAGTGCGTGACTTACAAGCTCGTCTATACCCTCATTTTTTACGGCTGAAATAGGAATAACAGGTATTCCGAGAATTTGCTCAAGCTCGTTTACTCTGATACTTCCGCCGTTTTCTCGCACCTCGTCCATCATATTCAGCGCAAGCACCATAGGAATACCAAGTTCCATAAGCTGCATAGTAAGGCATAGATTTCGCTCAAGGTTTGAGGCGTCTACAATATTTATAATTCCGCTCGGCTTATCTTTTATCAAGAAATCTCGTGTAACTATTTCTTCGCTCGAATACGGCGACAATGAGTAAATACCCGGCAAGTCGGTAACTGTTGCCTCAGGGTGATTTTTAATTGTGCCGTCTTTTCTGTCTACGGTAACACCCGGAAAATTGCCCACATGCTGATTAGCGCCCGTAAGCTGATTAAACAAAGTGGTTTTGCCGCAGTTTTGGTTTCCTGCAAGCGCAAATGTAAGTTTGCTGTCTTTCGGCAGTGCTTTGCTTTCATCGTGAATATGATAATCGTTTGCCTCGCCAAGTTCGCCTACTCGTGGATGCGGAATAGATTTATGCCTTTGCGGTTTGCTGTCGGCAACAACTTTTCGTTCGTGTATGTTTTCAATTTCAATTTTCTTAGCCTCATCAAGTCGGAGTGTAAGCTCATAGCCTCTCACTTCAATTTGAATCGGATCGCCCATCGGCGCTATTTTCTGCAAAGTAATTTCAGTGCCGGGTGTAAGTCCCATATCAAGCAAATGGTGTCTTAATGCTCCGTCACCGCCAACCCTTGTAATAAAAGCACTTTGTTTTGGCTTTAGTTTATCCATTTCCATAAATAATGCCACCCCTATAAATGCAAATGTTCATTTCATTTTTTCATTTCATAATTTTTCTTCCCTTATATTATAATAAACCTTATGTCTATATGCAACCATTTAACAGTTGAAAATTGTAAAAATAAGGAATATAATCTATATAGTATGAATTTATGTGAAACAAAAAGGTGGATTTAATGGAAAAGGAACGGAAAAAGCAAAAACTTGATATGCTCAACGGCAGTATATGGAACAAACTGCCTGTTTTTGCCCTGCCGATTGCGGCAACGGGTATACTCGAACAGCTTTTTAATGCGTCCGATATAGCAATAGTAGGCAACTTTGCACAAACCGACAAAACCGCAGCGGTAGCGGCAGTAGGAGCAAACAGCCCGATTATCGGTCTGATACTGAACTTATTTATCGGCATAGCGCTTGGCGCAAATGTTGTAATAGCAAATGCCATAGGACGAGATGACAGGCAGACCGTACAAAAAGCCGTGCACACTTCTATGGTAGTGTCGGTAATCGGCGGTGTATTGGTTGCGATAATCGGCGAACTTATAGCCGAGCCGTTGCTTACGGTGCTGAATGTACCCGACGATGTGCTTGAGCTTGCACTGTTGTACTTGCGAATATATTTTCTCGGAATGCCTGTCATACTGCTGTACAACTTTGAGGCGGCAATTTTCAGAAGTATAGGCGAAACCAAAATGCCGCTTATTGCGCTTACACTGTCGGGAATTTTGAATGTACTGCTTAATCTGTTCTTCGTAATCGTACTTAAAATGTCGGTAAACGGAGTAGCAACCGCAACAGTGCTTGCAAATGTTGTGAGCGCAGGTATTCTTTATATAAAGCTCGTAAAAAGCGACAAATACATAAAAGTAGAATTTAAAAAGCTAAGAATAGACGGAAAAGTCTTTGCGAAAATTATGCAGATAGGACTTCCCGCAGGAATACAGAGTGCGGTGTTTGCGGTTGCGAATATTGTAATTCAAGGTGCGATTAACAGCCTCGGCACTGTTGTAATTGCGGCGTCAAGTGCGGCATTCAACATAGAGATTATCGCTTACAATGTGATGAACTCGTTTAGTCAGGCTTGCACAACCTTTGTAGGGCAAAACTTTGGTGCAAATAAGATTGACCGTTGTAAAAAAACTCTTTTTCTTTGTCTTATCGAAGACGCAATTGCATCGGGCACGGCAATACTTATAGTGCTTATAACAGGAAAATTTTTGCTGTCAATATTCAACAACAACCCCGAAGTAATAGAAATAGGCTATTCAAGACTTGTAATTATTTTTATAGCTTACATATTCTCAATGCTGTATGAGGTAATGTCGGGATATTTGCGAGGATTCGGATTTTCGCTTGTTCCTGCAATTCTCACTACCGTAGGCGTGTGCGTGTTGCGAATAATATGGATTAATACCGTATTCCCCGCAAACAGAACTTTTGTAACGATAATGACCGCTTACCCTGTCAGCTTAGCTACAACGGCAGTGCTGATATTTATAGCGTTGATTATCTACAGACCGTCAAAAAGATTTGCAAATAAGGGTAAAGAAAAAGTGTAATTGATTGATAAAGCAATCTGCTAAAATATAATTTACCGATATTACTCCAACATTTACTCCAGATTCAAATATAAAAAGCACAACAGCCTCTTGGTGAAAAAACACCGAGAGGCTGTTGTTTTATATAAGGGAAATGAGTGGATAGCAAATTAATTTTTAAATGCCGAAAGAATCAGTCTTATACCGTATGTCATAAGCAAAATACCCATAAACAGTCCGAGTGTTTGCGCTGTGAATATAAGATTAAATATTCCGTATATGCCTGCAAGCAGTACGAGCACTCCGCATATAAGCGGAAGTACCCATACACTTGAACCTGATTTTTTAACCTTGAATGATGTTGCTATAGAGGAGATTCCGTCTACAATAAGCCATACCGCAAAAATCGCAAGGATTAATATATCAAACATCACTCTTATGCCGGGCATAAACATTGCGAGCGCAGACACAACCGCCGCAGCTATGCCTGCTATAAGACCTAAAGTTCCCATTAAAGCTTTTTCTTTATTATTACCGTCGTTGCGTGAAGCTGCATACGAAACAATTGAGGAAATTCCCCATAATCCGAGAATTATCGTTACAATCCAACCGATGTTAAGAAATGTAAGTCCGGGATAAAATATGCAATAAATTGACGCAAGAACAGTCAAAATACCCAAAATACAATTAAATACCTTCATAGTCACCTCATATGTTTATTGTGAATAAAAAATAATAATATAACAAATGCAAGCAATGCAATGCACAACAGCAAGGCTATCAGCAAATATGTTTGTGTTCCCGTTACCATACTCGTGTTATCCTGTACGGGTACGGTCGGGACTGTGGAATACGGTTGAGTTGTCGGCGATAAAATGTTAGCCGTAATCTGCGTACTGCCCTCATCCCTTGCCGTTACCGAAACGGTAGCCGTTATAAAGACTGCGGCAATCACCGTACAAACCGCAATTGCGCTAAGCAATTTTTTAAAATCAGTCATTTCATAATCATATTGTTACAATTGAGCTGTGGAATGTCATTGTACCGCTGTAATTGCCTGCAATAGCGTCAAGGTCTTGTCCGTAGAGTGCCTGCTGATTAAGTACAAGTGTACCCTCCTGAACCTGACCCTGTGAATCGGCGCTGAAGGTTGTAAAGTGGAAACCGTTTGCACCCGGAGCACCTGCGTCATTGATAGCGATTTTGTCGGCAACATTATCGTCATTTACTTTTTCCGAATAAATATCATACTTAATTTTGAACGGGTTGGTTGCGTCTTTCTGTGTAATGTAGAACTTATCGTCAATGTCCTGACCGTTGATATAAACAGATACAAAGTTGTTATCGTTAAGTTTAAGCTCTGTTGCAGTCACATCAAAGTTGAGATACTTATTGCTCTGTGTATCTGTCTGCGGCTGTGCAAGAGTGCCGAAATCAACCATATCGGGGATTGTAATAACATAGCTTACATCTCCCGGTTGTGTACCCTCAATTCTTGCGGTAACTTCTGTGGAAGAATCGGGATTTTCGTTTGTAAGGGTTGCCGCCGATACGGAAACCACGCCTGTTGCGGCGAGCATAGCCGCCATAATTGCCGATATAAATTTTACTTTTTTCATATAAACACTTCTTTCTTTATTTTTACCGAATTTATCGGTATTTTACTTAACTTTGAGTGTGAACTCTGATTCCGCCGAATTGAGTTTTTGATGCGAATCGTCAAGAGTTACACATTCATACAAAACCATTGCTTGATACTCGCCTTTCTCAAGCGACTTTGAAAGCGGTACATCTGTAAGACCACTGCCGGGTTCAAGCAAATCCGATTTATAAAGCACAGTTCCGTCGGAAAGCCTTAGCGTTGCGTATAAGCCGCAGGTGTTTGACTTTGGATTGCCGATACTGATGTGCAGAGAGGTATCGCCCGCATTCATTTCAGCAGTGCTGTAGCCGGGTATCTGCACGCCTGTTTTTTTGGTATTGTCACTGCCTTTTGAGTTTTCGTCTATGCCTGTATCCCAATCAGTGCGTATCTCCCCTACCACACCCTGTGTGGGTGCGGCAGGTTGAGAGTTTATGTTATTGTAGATTAATACTGCGCTTAGCGCTCCGATTGCAACAATAAGTGCCGCTATAATTGCAATATATATTTTTTTATTTTTCAATGCGTCCTCTTTTCTTCAATACAGCAAAGGCAAGCAAAGCGATAATTGCCGTAAATGAAATTGTATAAATCACGGTTGCGCCCGTCTTTATTGTTGTAATGCATTTACGGTTACGGCTGTAATCAGAAGAGCCGTTAAAAGCATAAGCACACACAGGGCAACACTCGAAATACGCTTTGCTTTTTTCTTGATTTTCATAAAAATCTCTTCTTTATGCCCAAGGGTCACTCGAAGCGGGAGTTCGTATGTCGGAGAGTGCAAGATTGCGCCACAAGAACCATTGATCGCCCTTTCTGCGAAGCTCAATCGGGCGAGGTGAGTCCGCTCCCGACGACTGAACCTGAACCTTTGCATAACCCTCGCTCTGATAGGTATATGCATACTCGGAAACGGTTATTTTGTACGGAACATTCGGTGTATAATCGTTATTCACGGATGAACCCTCAAAATACGAGCGAGGAATATATCCCCTGCCCTTGATTCTGTCACGCAAAAACTGAATATCCATCCCGTTCATCGGCTGAGGTCCTTTTAATACATTGAGCATTTCTATTGTGTTTTCCGGACTTTCATCATATTCAAGCAACACAAGCATTGCAAATGCCGCTGTTGAAAGAGGTGACGAAAAGTCAAGCTCCGGCATTTTTTTGAGTTCATCTGCATTTTTCGGATAATCGGCAAATACAAATGTTTTGCTTTTGTACATTGCATTGTTTACTGCTCCAGAAACAGCATTTGAAACACTGTTTTTTACAGTCTGATTTGTCATATTTTTTAAGCTGTCAAATATACCCATAAATAGTACCTCCTTATTAAAGTGCGGCAGGTTGAGAGTTTATGTTATTGTAGATTAATACTGCACTTAGCGCTCTGATTACAGCAATGAGTGCCGCAGTAATTGCAATATATTTTTTTATTTTTCAATGCGTTCTCTTTTCTTCAATACAGCAAAGGCAAGCAAAGCGATAATTGCCGTAAATGAAATTGTATAAATCACGGTTGCGCCCGTCTTTATTGTTGTATTGTCAATCTGTGTATTGCCTGTGTTATTGCCGCCGCTTGACGAGGTTTCCACAAGTGCAAAATCAGTCGGCTGTGATAATGTAAACACTGCTTTTCCGTTTTCAAAAGAGTCGGGCTTTATGTATTTTATGCCGCCGTCGCCGTCAAGTACCGCAAGGCTTACATTTTTGCCGCTTACCGGCAAGGTGAGTTTTAAATTATTGTCACACCAAAATTCCGCAAATGCAGAGTTTCCGTTATTGTCCGAAAGTGTGCCCTTGTAAAAATCAAGAATTTTTCCGCCCTTAATAAGCGACTCGAATTTTTTATACTGTTCGTCATCTGTTGAATAAGCAGTGTAGCTTACATTGAGTGACGAGTGCATATTGCCCGAAAGAGTAATGCCGTTGCCTACAGATTTAACGCTGTACTTTAGGAAGCTGCCTTTGATGTACGGATAACCTCTGTTAAAGTCAGAGCAAATAAAGTTTATGCTGTCATCTGTAACACTGTTTAACTTATCCGCAAGGCTTGCACTTGCCATTTCAACCGTTCTTTCGTATGCAATATTTGTACTGTCGGCTTTTGCCTGTGAATCCGTGCCTACTGCATTGAGTGAATTTTGTGCTGTGTAAAATACATTCTTGACTGTTACACCGTCAGTTCCCGCAATGCCGTTCAAGCCGACAATTGAACCCTTTGCAGAATTGATTTTGCAAAGTACATTGCCGCAGTTATAGGAGCTTTCGATTTTGCCGCTGTTCTTGCCGACTAAACCGCCTGCAACCGTTGAAGTATCGAGTCCTGTCTTGCCTGTGTTTGCACAACCGTAAATTTCGCCTGTGTTAATTGCCGAAATACCGCCGCACTCGTTGCCCTTTACGATTGAGCAATTTCGTGTGCCTGTAATTTTACCGTTGTTAATACCCGCAACACCGCCGCAGACATCTGCGTTAAGAATCGAGTTAAGATCCGATGCGTTGATTTTTAAATTTTTGATAAAGATTGTACCCGATACAGCGTTTATACCGCTTACGCAATGGTCAATCACACCGTCATTTACAGCCGCAATTCCGCCGCCTGTTTTTGCACTGCCCTTAAAGTCGCAGTTATAAACAAACAAATCTTTTACAATGCCTTTTTTTCCGATAAATTCAAACAGTCCGCCGTATTCGCCTGCGGAAATATTAAGTGCGCCTATGCTGTAGCCGTTGCCGTCAAATGTGCCGTTAAACGGTTTGTTTTCAGCAACAGAGCCGATTCCCTGTGCCCAGCTTGAATTTTCATCTGCGTAAATATTATTTACAAGAATATAATTCTTGTCGCCGTATCGCTTGTAATCGGTTCTTACAACCTGTGAAAGTTTTACAAGGTCGCTGTAGGTTTTTATAATAAAGTTGCCGTCGTCGTCCTTGTCAAACTCATCGGGTGTTCTCTCAAAGTTTGAATATGTATTGTCAAAGTCCGCATAATAAACCGTACCGCCGTTAAATACGGGGTAATCGTCAGGAGTAAGACCGTTGTCTATGTTCTGATACCAAGCCTGTGTTCCGTCGGTAACACCGTTGTTGAGTTTAAAAGCAACTTCACCGCACTTAAATTCGGAAATTGTTTTTTCGTTTGCCGATAACCCCAACTTGCTGTCTGTACCGAACGGAGTGTTTCCCGTATCTTTGTTGTAATAATTGTTTGCGATATTAGACTTGTTAAAATTCCTTGCCCAACCGATAATTGCGCCGCAATGTCTGCCGCTGTCGTTATCGCTTATCTTTGTGTAATTGTAGCAGTTTTCAATTGTCGGGTTTGTATTGTTAAGGTAGCCGAGAATACCGCCGACATATGCGCCGCTTTGCGTTGCTGTAACTGTGCCTGAGTTTGCGCAGTTTTTAACTCTTGCGCCGCCGTTTGAGTAAGCTATTACGCCGCCGATACAATCGGAAGAATTATTGAGGTGAATGTTTCCGTAGTACATACATTTCTCAATATCTGTTTTATCATTTCCTACAGAGCCGATAATGCCGCCTGCGTGCGTTACCTGCGAACCGTATTTGTCATTATTTATATTTACATAAGAAACTACATTTTTGACAGAACCCAAATTAATGTAGCCGACAACACCGCCGATATGACTTGCGGAATTTTTGACTGTAATGTCGCCGTAAACCGTAATATCGGAAACACTGCCCTCATTTACAGAACCGAAAAGTCCTGTGTAATCTGAAGCCTTGCTTATATTAAGATTTAAAATACTGTGTCCTTTGCCGTTAAAATTGCCTTTATAATTATTGACAGGCGCCCATTCCTTATTTTCAAGGTCAATGTTTGCGGCAAGTTCTGCGTTTGCACCTGCATTTTGCTTATCAAAATCAGCATAGCTGTGGTCTCCGTTTACAAGTGATGAGAACCAGAAAAGCTGACCTGCGTTGTTTATCGTATACACATCGGTGCTCTTATTATAAACGGCAGGCTGATACTGACCGCAAATTGTGCAAAAGCCCTTTTCATTATATGTATGAGTGTGTTGGGATACAAAGTTTGTCATATAAATTCTTTCGCTTAGCTTTGCGTCAATATAGTTTGCCATAACAAAACCAATGCTTTGTATAGCGCTTGATGTGGCAGGCTGTGACAAAAAGCTGTCCTCCATAAGCGACCTGTTTACTATTCTTGGCTGATTAATATTATCCTTAGCACCCGAATAGTTAAAAAGATAATTTCCTTGCTCGGTATATTTATTCTTAGTAGCATCGGAAATTGTGCTGTAAAAATAAAGGAGTTTTGTATCTGCGTCGCGCTCGCCGTAATTATCCTGTACATAAATATTGCTGTTTCCTACACGAACGGCATTTTTATTAAGAGAATAATCATTATCGTCCCATCTGCTTGCATCCATACCGAAAGCGTCCATTACAGAAAAGCCTAAATCTTTGCTTTCTGCTTTTTTTATGTAACTGTCCGAAAAATCAAGTCTGCGAATAAATACAATTTTTCCTCTTACATCCTTGAGCTTAGGCGAATACTCACTTCCGCCCTTCTGCGGTTTGTAAATCGGATAATTTTTATTATTCAGATATTGCTTTAAAACAATATCACCGATAATTTCGTCGCTGCCGTTTGAATCTCCTTTCAAGGTCATCACAACAGTTTCGTAAGGATGTTCTTTAAGAAAATCTTTGGCAGTGTCCATTATGTTACGCAGAGTCATATCACTGCCGTCCCTGTTGTGGCAGTCGTAATAATTCAATCCGTGAATAATAGTAGGATTACTGTCTTCGTTAATTGATTTTCTTCTGTTAATTCTTATGTCCCATGCTCTTACTCCCGAATTAAGCTGTTCGTCGGGATAAAGCTGCTGACAACATACTTTTGAAACCTGTTCTGCGACATCAGTCATATAAGTTGCGCCTGTGTCATGCGTTCCGGGCATATTAACCTCTGAAAGATACATATCATCAGGCAAATGTGACATCCAATTGCCGCTGTTTATTGCATAGCTTTTATCGGTTTTGTTTTTTACATCTTCGGCAGTATATGAATTTAATGAATTCATGTTAAGAAATTTCAAATCCCACTTAAAAGCTTTTTTGGAAAGAATAAGTTTTACATCATTGTTATCGTTTTTATTTTCATATCCCTCAATCGAAAGATACAACTTGTTGCCTACATTATAAATGTAATAAACATTAGCCTCGGAATCAACAGGAATAAATCTCCAAAGCTGACTCAAATGATTGTCGCCTAAATTTTCCCAAACATGAATAACAGCCTTATCGGGGTTATTCGTACCGTCTACATCCCATACGGCGTCATACGAGAGTGACGGATCATAAATGTTATACGGAACATTCTCGTTAATATCATAACTTCTCAGTCTGTAAGCTCTTCTTGAGCTGACCCATTCCGCAGTAATTTTAGGAGTTGTGCCGGTGTAATAAAGCTGCAGGCAATTACCTTCAACTTTTGCGTCATTATTTACATTTACATCACTGATATAATCTTTTGGATAAAGCATAAAAACAGGAGCGTTTTCCTGCGGCTTTATTTTATTGGAATCACCGCCGGGAATCTGCTGTTCTCCGAAATTTTCGGATACATCATCCGTAGCCCTAACAACCCACTCTGTTTTTTTAGATGTCAATGCAATTTTTGATTCTTGTTTATAAGCATTATTCTCCGTACCGACATAAAGATTGTTGTTTTTTTGGTCGGTAATTTTAGCAATTATGTAGTATGTATCTGCTTTGTTCGGTACAGGCTCAAATCTGAAATATTGATTATCATTTTTCAATGTGTCGTCCCATTGATGAATAACATTACCTACCTCCGACTTTTTATGTTCAACATCGAGCCATTTTTTAAAATCATCACATTTTATACCGTAATAATCATCTTTTTGCTGAAGCTTCATCTTACATTGCTTACCGCCGAGATAATCAAGATGAGCTACATTTGCTCCATATCCTGTACCGTTGATGTTCCAACGGAACTCGTTGCGGGCAAGCGGCTTATCGGTGTCTTTATCAGGCAAATTAAGATAAATATAATACAGCTTGGCTGTGTCAAACTTTGCCGATTTTGAGGCGTCCATACTTTTTAGCTCTGCCGCATTTGCAGTCACTGCAAAAGTGCCGAGCGTAATAATCGCCGTGAGCAGCAGTGCCGTGAACGATTTAGTCAGTCTGATTGCTTTGTTCATTTGTTTCCCTTCTTTAACAATATTTTTATTTTTTATAATTATACCTATATTTTGCGATTTATTCTATACAAATAGCACGAATTGCAGAAATCCGTCACAAATTGATATGCAAAGACAAGATTTTTACAAAAAAATGTGGTACAATGTTGAATATAGTAATATCGTACCGAGGGGATTACAATGCGCATTGCTGTTATTGACGATCTGAAAAGTGACAGACAATTGCTGATAAGCAGGCTTAACAAGTTACTTTCGGATAATAGCATTAACGGAGAAATATACGAATTTGAAAAAGGAATTGATTTTATAAATGCCTCAAAGCAAACAGCATTTGAAGTTGCATTTATGGATATTTACATAGATAAAGAAAACGGAATAGAAATTTCAAAACTGCTTAGAGAATTTGATAAGGAATGTATCCTGATTTTTACAACCACTTCGTCAGACTATGCACTCGAGGGCTTTAAAGTAAGGGCATTTGACTACCTTGTCAAACCATATACGACAGATGAACTTAAAATTGCATTTACGGATATTTTAAACCGCCTGCCGTCATCGGACAAATATATAGAAGTAAAAGTAATCGGCGGCACACAGAGAATCAGGCTGAATGAAATAATCTACGCCGAACATTTTAAGCACTGCATCAACATATACAAAAGCGACTGTGCAACCACCGTGGTTCGCAGTACATTTGCGGAGTTTGGCAAACAGCTTGAAAGCGACGAAAGATTTTTTATGTGCAACCGTGGAGTAATTATTAATTTTGATTACGCAAGCGATTTTGACGGAACGGAATTTATACTGAACAACGGAGTGAGAATTTCGGTCAGCCGAAGTCTTACAAAATCCGCAAAAAGTCGGTTCGCCGATTTTATCTTTAACAAGAGGTGATATTGTGACGGAAATGCTACGACCTATGCTTGAGCTTGCCGTGCTGATACCCGGCACTTTACTTGCATACCTGCCTATGAAACAGCATTTAAAAATAAAAATGGGCGCATTGACGGCAATTTGGCTGTCAACACTCCTTATGCTTTGCATAGTGGGCGGACTGTTTTGTTATTCGTTTGAAATAAAAACAATTTCTTTAATCCTGCCTGCCTTTATGCTTATGACCATTGCCTACTGCGCAACGCTTAGGACATCTATATTGAAATCCGCAAATATTGCACTTGCCGTGTGCGGCGTTTATGCCTGCCTTGCAAGCATAACACGAGCCATTGACTCAATAGTTTATCCTAAAAATATCGAGCCTTGGTTCGGGCTTACGGGCGGAATTGTTTTCAATATTTTTTGCTGGATATTTGTAATGCTTGCGTTTTACCCTGCCTCTCACGCAGTATGCGACCTAATAGACGACGAAAACATTGCTCACACATGGTATGTGTTCTGGATATTACCCACTGTTTTTATCGCCATAAACATATTTATAATACCGTGGAATCCAAACATTCTGCATACAGGAAGAATTATGCAGGGATATATTGTAATCTGTTGTACGATGCTCGGTTTGCTTTTGCTTTTTTACGCTCTGTTTTACATAATGGCAAAAAGCCTTAATAACAATCACAAGCTCACGCAGGAAAACACAATTCTGTATATGCAGCAAGAGCAGTACAACACGCTTAATAAGGCGATTGAAGAAACCCGACATGCCCGTCACGATATGCGGCATCATCTGTCGATTCTTAATTCGTTTGTTAAACGAAAAGATTGGGCAGACCTTGAAAATTATTTAAGCAAAATGAGCAAGAGTATTCCGAGTTCGGAACTCAAGCTGTGCGAAAACAATGCGATTGACGGAGTAGCGGGGCATTATTATCATAGGTATAAAGATTTGGAAATACCGTGTGTATTCAAGCTCGAACTTCCAAAAGAGCTTTCCGTATCTGAAATTGATATTTGCCTTGTGCTCTCTAATTTGCTTGAAAATGCGCTTGAGGCAAGTATGCGAACCGCACCCGACAAACGAAGAATAACCGTGTTTGCAAGAATGCACTCGGATAATGTAGTGCTTATTAAAGTAGAAAACTTCTACAACGGAGTTGTAAAAGAAAAGAACGGAATTTTTGAATCAAGCAAACACAGCGGCGAAGGCATCGGCACACAATCCGTCCGCCGCATAGCCGAAAAGGGCGGCGGCTACTGCCGTTTCACGCAAAAAGACGGCATCTTCACCGCCGATGTAATGCTTAGAGGAAATAGTAAATAGTTACAGGAAAATAAAAAGCACAGACTTTCGTTATTTTGAAAAGCCTGTGCTTTTTAATTTTTAATACTGAATTTTATTCATATCCCCTTATCCTTACCGCAAGAACCGTTTTTTAAATTTTCCAAAATATTATAATTAGTTTTTCATAAAAGAAAAAAGAGCAGTTAAAAACTACTCTTTTGGTGCAGGTAACAGGACTTGAACCTGCATGAAATTGCTTTCATATGGACCTGAACCATACGCGTCTGCCAATTCCGCCATACCTGCATATTTATTAATTTGTGTTCTTGCGACTGGTTAGTCTGCCTACAAAATCTATTAAAATAGATTTTGCATAAGTTCGTATTGCCAAATCACAGATTTGGATACTCACTTAAATTCCGCCATACCTGCATATTTATTAATTTGTGTTCTTGCGACAGGTTAGCGATACTCAAAAATATCATACTAACAGATTTATTATATCAAATCTATTAATAAAAGTCAATCGGATAGGCGAGATTTTTATATTTTGTTTTACAGCAGACAGCACAAAAATACTGTCCGCCTTAATCAAATATAATTTAGACCGTAAGAATAAATATCATTCCAATTTCTGTGTATAACTTGTATCGGCTGTCAGGTCAGTATCATCATACACTATATTATATCAAAGAGGATTGACCTGCTGCTCAGAAGGCAGTTGCTCTGTCATAAAAAGGAGTAACCGTAAATTTGAGCCGCCCCCAAAAGTTAGACTGAAAATCTAACTTTTTGGAGGTCGGTTTTTTATGGCTACTCCTTTATTTATCAGCGTTTTTTATTATTTAGTACCGAAAATTCTGTCGCCGGCATCACCGAGGCCCGGACGGATATATGCGTTATCGTCGAGTTCACGATCGAGTGCGCCAACATAAAGCTGAATGTCAGGGTGCGCTTTCATAAGGGTTTCAACGCCCTTAGGTGCTGCGATAATTGACATAAATTTAATTTTTTGACCGCCGTGCTCTTTGATGTAATCTACAGCGGCAACTGCCGAACCGCCTGTCGCAAGCATAGGGTCTACAACAACAATCTGTCTTTGGTCGATCGGCTCGGGAAGTTTGCAGTAATATTCGTGAGGCTCGTGAGTAACAGGGTCACGATAAAGTCCGATGTGACCTACTCTTGCTGACGGTACAAGTGCGAGAATACCGTTTACCATACCAAGACCGGCTCTTAAAATCGGTACTACGGCAAGTTTTTTACCTGAAATTACAGGCTGTTTTGACTCTTCAAGCGGAGTTTTAATATTAATTTCCTGTGTTTCAAGGTCAGAAAGTGCCTCGTATCCCATAAGCATAGCAATCTCCTCGACAAGTTTTCTAAACTCGTTTGTAGATGTGCTCTCTTTTCTGAGCAATGTAATTTTGTGTCGGATAAGCGGGTGTGTCATATATGAAACAGACATAATTTTCCTCCGTATTTTTTAATATTTTATAAACTTTATATATAATATCACATTTTGTTAATATATTCAAGCAGTAAATAAAATTTTTAGTGAATTGAATTTAACTCGGAAACTCTTATATTGTGAATTGTTGCGTTTTTTGATTTGATACTCAAGCTGTTCAGATTACTGTCGGCGATATATGTCATACCCATAAATACAGTGCCGAAGTCAGCGAAAATTTCAGTATATAAAGTATCGAAAATTATTCTCAAATCTACTGTGCCGTTCTCACATTTAAGCGGTGCAGATTTATCAAGGCACTGCAATATTTTATCATCTGCATTAAAAGACATTTTAAGACCGAAAAGCTCCAAAGAAAAAGATTTTTCCGCACTTGCAGAAACAGAAATATCGCAGGCTTTGCTTTGAATACTCTTAATAAACGGCATATCCGAATTAATCACAACATCGGTTTTGATATCTCTGTTTTTATAAAGCGTTTCAAATTCTTTTACAGGCAATGCCGATAGATACGGTTCACCGTTAATTGTTTTTATAGTCATATTGCGGTATATTAAGACAACTGCCAAACGGATTATTCGGTATTACAAATGACGCAAAAGCAGTTCTCACTCGTCTGCCGTTAGGTATATCCGACCATGATTGAGCGGCATATGACGCATTACCGAAATTCAGTCTTTTTTGTTCGGTTTCAATAATAAATTTATTGCCGTCAAACGAGCCGATATAATACCTGTCGGAGGCGGCTGAAAATATCCATTTAATATTTTTGCTGTCGCCGTCTGCGCAAAGCGGATAAAAGTCGGGACATTCCCCATCGTCGGGTAATCTAATTTCCTGTATTTGCGACCAATCAAGCAGATTTTTGGATTTTAAAATCGCAAAGCTGTGACCGTCAAGGAAAAGCACCATAATATAACTGTCATCAGGTTCACAGTATATTACTTTCGGGTCACGGTTTTCTTTTATAATATTTTTAATTATAGGATTTTTGTCATATTTAATCAGCGTTTTGCCGCCGTCATTACTGTAAGCAAGACATTGTGTAAACGGTCTGCCTTTAGAGGTTTCTGATGTATTTCCCGCAGAAGTATAAAAATATAAGATTGCAGGCTCATTATCTCTCTGTAATCCTGTCAGATTTTTCTTGTCAATTATTGCACAACCTGAGAACATTGTTCCATCTTTATCCGGAAACAGCACATCTCCGATTTCTTCCCAATGTATAAGGTCATCACTTACTGCGCCGCCCCAGTGCATATTTTCCCATGTTGTGGCAACTGGGTTATGCTGAAAATACATAAGATACCTGCCGCCGTAATATACAAGTCCGTTCGGGTCGTTTATCCAGCCTTTTGAAGCCGTAAAGTGCACCGAGGGTCTGTATTTTCCGTCATAATCGAATTGTATTTTATCGGCTTTTTCAAAGCAAATATTCATCATAGGATTGGATATAATTTTCACCTTGTTACCCTTAAATCTTCTCATATTAACAGGAAATTTATAATCGGGAGAAGCATTGTCAAGTTTTAAAACTATATCATAAACGAGTTCATTGTCAATATAAAAATACAGCCTTTTGTTTTGTGCGTCATCGCTTGTCGGGAACAATATATAATTAGTATCACATAAAAATTCCATTTTATCACCTTGAAAAATCAGTTATATTAATAACAATTTAATTATATTATCAGTATTTATATTTGTCAATACTTACAAAGCAAAAGCCGACAGATTGTATTCTGCCAACTTTCGTTTAATCGTTATTTATAATATTTCTGATTTCTTCTTCCGCCTGTCTTACTTCTTTAAGAAAAGCGAGTGAGGATACACGCAATGCGCCGTTTCCGAGAATTATCATTTGCTCAAGTGCGTCAGAAGTGACAACACGCACTCTGTTGTTTTTCGCAAGTTTATGCGATACTTTCTCTATGTACATATCAGCCGTTTCCGCCTCTTTGGTGTAAACAATGCTGATTCCGTTCACGGTTTCCACTTCTCTGTACTGCCCTTTTACACGGTAAGCATCAAATACGAGAATGAGATTGCACTTGCTGTATCCCTGATAATTGCAAAGAATATTTATAAGCACCTGCCTTGCACCGTCAAGACTGCGTTCCGTCAATTCTTTGAGGTGCTCCCAGGCAAAAATCACATTGTATCCGTCTACAAGCAAATATTCCGTGCCGTTGTACTGCGGATTTTTCATTAATTTTTCAGCCGCCTTATCTATTGCGGAAACCGCAGTAACCTTTCGCTTTTCGGGTGCTTTTTTATGAGTAATTGGGCCGTAAGTCTGCTCAAAAATTTGCATAAGTTCTTTGTCAAGAGCAAAAACATCGTCCTGATTCTTGCATTTTTCAAAGGCGTTTTTGCTGTTTGTACTTACGCTGTCCTCCTTAACGGGTTCAAGAATACTCGGCAAATGCATATGCTGTGCAACTTCATTCCAAGGCACATTGTAACCTGCACCGTGCGAGCAAAAGACAGAGCCGCAAGGATTTTCCAAGTCGGCATCGCAGTCATAACCGATACCTTCAATAACTTCTTCTGCATTGTGACACGGCTCATATCCCTTTAAAATACACGCAAGTTTGCCCTTGCCGTGAGTGTATTGCATAACCTCTTTTGTGTAACTTCCCATTTCCGAAACAGGGCAGGTGCCGCTCAAAACCGTAACATCTCCCCTGCTTTCCGGTGATGAAAATGTACCGTTCATACGCTGAATATCCGACATCGCCCTGCCGATATTTTCATTGGGAACTTCAAGCGTAAATTCATAAACAGGTTCAAGCAAAACGCTTTTTGCCGAGCGCAAGCCTTGTCTTACAGCTCTGTAAGTTGCCTGTCTGAAATCTCCGCCCTCGGTATGCTTTGCGTGCGCTTTGCCCGATACAAGCGTAATTTCAACATCAGTAATCGGTGAACCTGTCAACACTCCGATGTGCGTTTTTTCGTGCAGATGAGTAAGAATAAGCCTTTGCCAATTACGGTCAAGCAAATCTTCTTTACAGCGTGAATCAATGATAATTCCACTGCCACGCTTAAGCGGTTTTATAAGCAGATGAACCTCCGCATAGTGCTTGAGCGGTTCAAAATGGCCTACTCCCTCAACGGTATTTTCAACGGTTTCTTTATAAATAATACTGCCTGTGCTGAATTCAACCTTCATACCAAAGCGTTCGTAAATTATACTTTTGAGCACTTCAAGCTGAATTTCGCCCATAAGCTGAATATGAATTTCCGCAAGTCGGCTGTTCCAAACCACATTAAGCTGTGGGTCTTCATTCTCTATAATCTTAAGTTTTGTAAGGGCAGTGTGTGGGTCTGTTCCGTCCAAAAGGTCGACACGATAAGTGAGAACAGGCTCAAGCATTGGCAAATCGGAATCCGCTTGTGCACCGAGCCCGTCACCGGGTTTTGCAAAGGTAATGCCTGTTACTGCGCAGACAGTACCTGCCGCCGCCTCGTCAATCGCAGTGAATTTCTCTCCCGAATACACTCTGATTCGGTTCACTTTTTCGGCATTGACATTTTTGTCGCTCTTAAGCACTTCACGCACCTTTAAACTTCCGCCCGTCACTTTTAAAAAAGTAAGTCTGTTGCCCTGATTATCCTCTGCGATTTTAAAGACTTTCGCACCGAATTTATCGGGATAATCGGGCATTTGTGTATATAAGTCAACGCAATCTATAAATTCACGCACGCCGTCAAGCTTCAGTGCCGAACCGAACATACACGGAAAAATTTTGCGCTGTTTAATCGCTCTTACAATATCCGAATTTTCAACGCTGTCGGTTTCGTAAAAATTCTCGAGAATTTTATCGTCACATACAGCAACGCTCTCACGAAAAGCATCCGTATTTCGGTATGTAAAATCAATGCAGTTTTCATCAAGATTTGTTCTAAGCTGTGCCATAACCGCAAGTTTATCCGCACCGTCAAGATCCATTTTATTTACAAAAATAAAACACGGCACATTGTATCTTTTAAGGAGTTTCCAGAGTGTTGCAGTGTGACTTTGCACACCGTTTGTACCGCTGATTACAAGAATTGCATAATCGAGAACCTGCAAGGTGCGCTCGGCCTCGGCTGAAAAATCAATATGCCCGGGGGTGTCAAGCAGAGTAAATTCGGTATCGTTGTACTTCATTACAGCCTGTTTTGAAAATATGGTAATGCCTCTGTCACGCTCAAGCGAAAATGTGTCGAGAAAAGAATCCCTGTGGTCAACTCTGCCAAGTTTTGTAATATTGCCCGAACAGTACATAAGCGCCTCTGAAAGCGTAGTTTTTCCCGAGTCAACATGAGCAAGTATTCCGACTGCGATTTTCTTCATTTTATCACCGTACCCTGCAAAATAATACAAAAATCAATTAATAAAATTATATCACAGCAAACGCAAGTTGTAAATTATCCAATTGTATTTTTATAACTTAGCAATCATCGGTCGGGTAAACACAGCATAAACCAAGCCAATCTTCTTAAACTCGTTTTCCGATAAGTTTGTAATTTTAATCATTTTTCTTAACTTCTTTTAAAGTCGTTTTTATTAAGTTAGTTTTAGCTAACTTTCTTTTTAAGAATAGCTGTGTGTAAAGCATCGTGTAAATACTTGTTCACACAGGTTATGTTTTTAGATATTATGGTTTATACTATATAATTAGCACTTACAGTTTCTTCTGCGTAAACGGCTAACCTTTTGCCGCTTTGCGACATTTCATCGACAAGATTAAAAATATCACCGAATTATTACGGCATTGCGTAAAATAATAACTACGGGGTGATTTTATGAAAAGTAAAAATAAAACAAACAATGCGGCAAAAGAAAATGAATTTGCAAACGCAAATAAAAATCTTGAACGCTGTCTTGACCAAATGGCGAACGCTTATTCAACCTACGACTGCACAGGGCTAATTCCGAGCAAGCCCGAAAACGAGGCACAGCTTGAGTCATACAAAGAAGTTTATAACTACCTGCCGACCGATGCGGACACTTTATAAAACAATGTTGTTTTCGAGAGCGGCATTTATTTCCCGAGAAATATTTTTCATATCATCGGGAATCGGCGCAGTGACAGTAATCGGCTGTTTTGTTATCGGGTGCACAAAATCAAGTTTACCGCAGTGCAAAGCCTGCCTTTGAATTTTATCGAGTCTGCCTCCGTACAAATCATCGCCCTCAAGCGGATGACCGAGGTATGCCATATGGCAGCGAATCTGATGCGTTCTGCCTGTTTCAAGCACAAGACTTACCAGCGTGCAGTCTTCGCCCTTTACAAGGACTTTGTAATGCGTAACGGACGGTGCACCGTCTGATGTGACCTCTCGCACCATTTTGGAGTCTTTTTTTAACGCAATCGGTGCATTTACAGTGCCGTTTTCATTTATAATTCCCGAGCAGACTGCAATATATGTTTTATTAAGAGCAAATTTTACAGCATTTGCAGTGTATCGGTCTTTGGCAATAAAAACTATACCGGAAGTATCCTTGTCGAGTCTGTTGATTGCACGAAAAGTGAATTCCTTACCTTTGCTCTGCGCATAAAATGCCACAAGATTGGCAAGCGTGTCGCTTTGGTGCTGTTTTACAGGGTGAACAGGCATTGAATACGGCTTGTTTACAATTAAAATATAGTCGTCTTCGTACAAAATGTCAAGCTCGCCCTCGACAGGCTCAATACCGATTTTTTCATCGGGCAGACTGATTTCTACAGTTTTTCCTGCCGACACAGTATCTATCGTACGCAAAATTTTTCCGTCCATCAAAATACCGTCTTTTTCACGCTTTAATCGTGTTATCATTCTTGATGAAAGTCCGCAGAACGAGCGCAGAAAGCTAAGGGCATTCACCCCGTTATATTCGGTTGGAACGGTAAAAATCAGCTTATCAGACATAAATATATCTCCATATCAGAAATACTAAAATACATTGAAGTGCAAAAATTACAGGAATGCCAATCATAAATTTCGGATGTTTTGTTTTGTGGCGGATAATCAGCATAGTTATATACATAGACACACTGCCGCCGAGCGCTGAAAGCAAAAGCAAGGTGCTTTCGGGAATTCTCCACTTTCTTTTAATTGCTTTTACTTTATCTGATATTGTTACAATGATTGATACAAGGTTTATCAGTACAAGATAAATCAGTAACAATTGTGAATAAATTTCCATATTACACCTCAAAAGGAAGGATTTAGATGTCTGTAAAAAAACTTGCACCTGTAATTGTATCTGCCGTTCTGCTGATAACTGCCCTTGTTGCACGAGCGTACTCGATGAAAAACGAAGTAAAACCAACCTCAACCGCAACGGTTGACACTGCCACAATCGACAGTGCAGTCGATGAGCAACCGAAAAAAGCCGAAAAAGAAATGCGTGGCGTGTGGGTTTCTTACATAGAACTTGATATGCAGAACGAAACGGACAAAAGTGAAGCCTCATTCAGAGAAAAATTTAAAAATATAGCAATCAACAGCAAGAATGCAGGATTTAACACGCTTATAGTACAAGTCCGTCCGTTTTGTGACGCACTGTACGATTCAAAATTTTTTCCTTATTCGCACATTTTGAGCGGCGAACAGGGAGTAAATCCGGGTTATGATGCACTTGAGGTAATGTGCGAGGTCTGTTCGCAGCTTGACCTTGATATTCACGCATGGGTAAATCCGTACAGAATCAGCACAGACAGCACTCCGCAAGCCTTGAGTGAAACCAATCCGTATGTGATTGACAACGAAATAGGCGAAGAAACCGAAAACGGAATTTTTTTAAATCCCGCAAACAAAATGGCACGAAACCTTATAATCGACGGTGTAACCGAAATTGTAAGGAATTACGATATTGACGGAATACAATTTGACGATTATTTTTATCCCACGCAAGACAGTGATTTTGACGATACGGAATATGCCGATTATGTGGAAACCGTAGGCGAAATGAACTGTATGTCAATTGACAATTGGCGGCTTGCCAATGTAAATACTCTGATTTGTGATACTTACAGGGCAATACATAAAATCAGCAATGATGTTGATTTCGGCATTTCTCCGCAAGGCAATATTGACAACAACGCAAAGATTTACGCTGATGTAAAAAGCTGGTGCATTTGTAAAGGCTTTGTGGACTACATATGTCCTCAGCTTTATTACAGCCTTGACAATCCCGCATTGACATTTGAAGATTCCCTCACCGCTTGGTCTGAGCTTGATATTAATAAATCGGTAAAACTATATGTCGGATTGGCAGGCTATAAAGCAAACAGCGATGCCGACGAGGGTACTTGGCTTTACAGCAACAATATTCTTGCCGACGAATATAAAATAGCTGTTAATAACGAAAAAGTCAGCGGAATTATGCTCTACTCATACTCCGCACTTAAAGACGAAAACGCAAGTACGGAGATTGCTAATCTTGCAAAGGCTATGAGCAATAATTTAGATGCTAAAAATCAAACAACAGTACCCATACAGTAATCATTTTCGGCAGATGTAATTTTAACATTCACAATCTGACCGCAAAGGTTTTCGTCGTCGGATATAATATGAACAGGTGTATAGTTTTTTGTGTAACCCTCAAGATAGCCGTGGCGAAGTCGCTCAATAAGCACAGACTCAGTAAGACCGACCTGTGTTTTCAGAAATTCCGCTCTTGACTCGGCAACAAGCTCACCCATCTCTTTGGCTCTCTGCTCCTTGATATTCGGCGCTATCTGGTTAGGCGCTTTGTCGGCAACCGTGCCTTTTCTTCTTGAATACGGGAACACATGTACCTTTGCAAAGCCTGTCTGCTTTACAAAATTCATAGAAGCTTTAAAGTCATCTTCGGTTTCGCCTGCAAAACCTACCATAACATCGGTGGTTATTGAAGAATTGTCAAATGTCTTTCTGATGTTAGATACAATCTTGCTGTACTCGGCGGTATCGTAATGTCTGTTCATTGCTTTTAATGTGTTGTCGCAGCCGCTCTGCAGCGAAAGGTGGAACTGTGGGCAAAACTTAGGTTGAGCGGCAAGCCTTTTTATCATCGGTTCGTCCATTTGCTCCGGCTCAACAGAACCAAGTCTGACACGCTCAATTCCCTCTTGTGCGCACACACATTCTACGGCATCGGCAAGGTTAAGTCCCTCGTCCTGACCGTATGCGGAAAGATTGATACCAACAAGCACAACCTCAAGATAACCGTTGTTTGCGATTTTTTTCACTTCGGCTTTAAGCGCCTCTATGCTCTTTGAACGAACTCTGCCTCTCGCAAAGGGAATAATGCAGTATGAGCAGAAGCGGTTACAGCCGTCCTCGATTTTTATAAATGCTCTTGTATGCTCGCCGAGAGAAGATATGGATAAATCTTCAAATTTCTCGTTTTTTACAGGGTGCGGTGATATAAAAACATTTTTCATATGATTTTCAATATATTCGTAAATTGCGGGAACAAGCTCCGCTCTTTTTGCGTTTCCGAGCACTATGTCGCAATTCTCAAAATTTTCCTGTCTGTCGGGAAAAGCCTGCGGCATACAGCCTGTAAGCACAATAATTCCGTCAGGATTTTCTCTGCGGATTTTATTGATAAGTTTACGGTTTTTAGCGTCGCTTGCCGAAGTTACGGTGCAGCTGTTTACAACAGTAATATCGGCAGGTGTGTTTGGCTTGGCAAGTTCGAATCCGTTTTTCAGAAGATCCTCACGCATTGCCTGTGATTCATACTGGTTTACTTTACAACCGAGGGTAATTATATTAAAATTCATACTGATTTTCCTTTTTTTCGTATAATATGTGGATTTTAAAATATTGCTTATTTTGTTATTGAATGAATGTCAAAAAAATGGTATTATAGTGCTGTTATTATTTTAACGAGGAGAGATAAGATGTTTAATATTCCGATTACAATTACAAGTCAAAAAGAAATTATGGATGTATTTGAAATTTTCACAAAATTTCCCCACGAAACTATAATGATAAAAAACGGCGATGTCGCCATTGACGGACACTCTATTATGGGATTTTTCTCGTTAGATATTAACAAGCCTGTTGAGCTTGTTTTAAGCTCCGAGCCGACAGAAAGCTTTACAAATGCGCTTTCAAAATATATGGTTGCCGCATAAATAAAATTTACACATTTTTAAACCCTATGACATTTGCCATAGGGTTTTTGTTTTATCAGGAATTTTTATCAACAGTATGGAACTTCTTTAAGTTACCTGTCTTTTCGCTGCGCTTGTCAAGCTCTGCAAGCACATCTTCAAGAGGGATGTTCTGCTGAACCATCATAACTGTAAGATGATAAATAAGGTCTGCAATCTCATAAACAGTTTCGCTGTTGTCGCCGTTCTTTGCGGCAATAATTGTTTCACTGCACTCCTCGCCTACTTTTTTGAGAATTTTGTCAATTCCCTTGTCAAGCAGGTAACAAGTATATGAACCTTCCTTTGGATTATCTCGTCTGTTTACAACTGTCTGATAAAGTGCTGAAAGAATTTCATTCTCGTTCACTTGTATTCACCCTTTATATATTATTTTAATTGTGTATAAAAACAGGAATGATTGCCTGTGTGACAAGCTGCGCCTGTCTGCTCAACCGTAATAAGCAAAGTATCGTCATCGCAATCTCCGAAAATTTCAATTACTTTTTGAAGATGTCCCGATGTAGCGCCCTTGTTCCAAAGCTCCTGACGGCTTCTTGACCAAAACCATGTGTATCCTGTTTCAAAGGTCTTTTTCATACTCTCTTTATTCATATAGGCAAGCATAAGCACTTCGCCTGTTGATTTTTCCTGAATAATTGCAGGAATTAAATCTGATTTCACAAAAAATTTATCAAAATCAATATTTTTTTCCATAGTGTTTTCCTTAAATCTTGCTTGTAATTTCAATAGACTGTTTCAAATCGAGGTTGCCTGTGTAGATAGCCTTGCCGCAGATTGCGCCGTAAACATCAAGCTCCGCAAGGTTAATTATGTCTTTAAGAACAGCTACGCCGCCGCTTGCAACTACTCGGCAGTTTACCTCGTGAACAAGGTCGTCAAGCTGCTTTAAATTAGGGCCTGCAAGTGTACCGTCCTGGTCAATATCGGTAAACACAATCTGACCAACGCCAATATCCTCCATACGCTTTGCAAGCTCTATGTAGTTGATTTCCGACTCGTCAATCCAACCCTCGGCACAAACCATACCGTTTTTAGCGTCAATGCCAACCACAATTTTGTCGCCGAAAGCCTTTACCGCCTCAATTACAAAGTCAGGATTTTTTACAGCCGCCGAACCCAATATAACCTTGTCGATGCCGTTGTTAAGGTAGCGCTCAATAGCAGCCATATCACGAATACCGCCGCCTACTTCTACCTTAAGTCCGCTCTGCTTTGCCACATCAATGATGAGGTCTGCATTTGCGAGAGTAGCGTCCTTAGCGCCGTCAAGGTCAACCATATGCATATACTGTGCGCCTGCCGCTTTAAACTGTTCGGCCGCTTTATAAGGTGTGTCGCACACCTTTTCTACAGTAGCGTAATCACCCTTAAAAAGTCTTACGCAGTTACCGTCTTTAATATCTATTGCAGGTAAAATAATCATTTATAACACTCCTTTAGTGGAAAGAGGCTTATTTGAGGTATTTTCCTTTACGGCAAGTCTTAATGCGTGAGCAACCGCTTTATAAATTGCTTCTGTAATATGGTGAGAATTGTCACCGTACAATGACTTTATGTGCAGAGTAATGCCTGCATTGTAAGCAAGTGCTCTCATAAACTCAACAGTCATTGCACAATTGTACTGACCGCACATTTCCTGCGGAAATTCTGCGTCAAATACAAGGAAAGGTCTGCCGCTTATATCGACAGAGGCAAACGCAAGCGCCTCGTCCATCGGTACATAAAAACTGCCGAAACGGTCGATAGAAGATTTATCTTTTAAAATTTGAGAAAATGCCTTGCCGAGGACTATACCCGTATCCTCAACTGTATGATGCTCGTCAACATACAAATCGCCCTTAACCTTAAGTTCAAGACCAAAGCCTGCGTGTGTGGCAAACGAATTGAGCATATGGTCAAAAAATCCAATGCCTGTGTCAATTAAAATATCTCCGCCCTCAAGACAAAGTGAAAGCTTGATGTCGGTTTCTTTGGTTTTACGGCTGATTTCTGTTTGGCGCATTTTCTCACCTCAAATAAGTTATCTAAACAGAGCCTAAAAGCTCAGTCTATATGATTATATCCTTTTTAAAGACGATTTACAATAAATATTACAAAATTTTAATAATTTCCGTAAATTAAAATCAAATAAATTTTTTGACAAAACACTCTGTCAAATCACTATTCATTTTAACTCAAAATCATTTATTCAAAATCAATGTCCTCAAATCTGACTTTGATTGAATTTGCGTGAGCTGTAAGTCCCTCTGTGTCCGCAAAGCGAACTACATCCTGCGCATCGTTTCTTAATGCTTCTTCTGTGTAGCAGATAAAGCTTGATTTCTTAACAAAGCTGTCAACCGAAAGCGGTGAGAAAAATCTTGCTGTACCGCTTGTAGGAAGAACATGGTTAGGACCTGCAAAATAGTCGCCGAGAGGTTCAGGTGAATAGTTGCCGAGGAATACCGAACCTGCGTTGTCGAGTTTGCCTACATACTCCATCGGATTTTCACAGCATACTTCGAGATGCTCCGGAGCAAGCTCGTTTGCGAAAAGTACGGCCTGTTTCATATCACTGCACACAATAATCGCACCGAAATTGTCAAGTGAAGAATTTATAATTTCATTTCTCGAAAGGGTCTGAACCTGTCTTTCAAGTTCTTTTACAGTCTGATTTGCAAGTTCTTCGCAGTCTGTAAGAAGAATTGCAGACGCAAGTTTGTCGTGCTCTGCCTGGCTCATAAGGTCGGCGGCAAGGAACTTAGGATTAGCCGATTTATCGGCAATAATAAGAATTTCGCTCGGGCCTGCAATCATATCAATATCAACTGTACCGTACAAAAGTTTTTTGGCTGTGGCAACAAAGATATTGCCCGGACCTACAATCTTGTCAACCTTAGGTACGCTCTCTGTGCCGTATGCCATAGCAGCAACAGCCTGTGCGCCGCCCATAAGGAAAATTCTGTCAACACCCGCAAGCTTGGCGGCTGCAAGAATATTTGGGTTTGGCTTGCCGTTTTTCATAGGAGGTGTGCACATTACAATTTCCTCAACACCTGCAATTTTAGCAGGAATTGCATTCATAAGTACAGATGACGGATACGCAGCTGTACCGCCGGGAACATAGATGCCGACACGCTTCAAACCTCTGATACGCTGTCCCATAATAACGCCGTTATTCTTTGTGGTAAGCCAGCTCTGCTGAACCTGGCGCTTATGGAAATCCTCAATATTTTTAGCCGCTCTTCTTACGGTTTCAATGTATTTAGGATCGCACTCGGAAATTACAGCATCTATTTCGTCAGCGGAAATTTCAGCCTTTTCAGGTGCTTTGCCGTCAAATTTAACGGTGTAGTCATATACAGCCTTGTCACCGTTTGTCTTAACATTTTCAATGATTTCAGACACAATCGGAATAACATTCTTGTCTGAATTTTGCGCTCTGCTTTTGAGAAGCTCTATAAAATCGTATTCCTTTTTTCCGTCAGCAATTACAGTAGTAATCATTTTGTTACAGCCTCCAGTTTCTTTTGAAGTTCCTCAATTTCAGCCTTGCGAAGTTTAAGGCTTGCTGTGTTTGCAATAAGTCTTGCCGAAATTTCAGTTACCCACTCAATAACCTCAAGTCCGTTTGCCTTTAGTGTTGAACCTGTTTCTACAATATCAACAATGCCGTCAGAAAGTCCGACAAGCGGAGCAAGCTCTACAGAGCCTTCGATTTTAATAATTCTGACATCCATATTTTTATCGTCAAAAAACGCACGGGTTACATTCGGATATTTAGTTGCAATAGTCTTTGTGTTGTAGCCGCTGTAAAAATCTGTGCCTTTTTTAGTAGCAAGGGCAAATCTGCATTTGCCAAAGCCTAAGTCAAGCAACTCATAAAAAGAATTGCCGTTTTCGAGAATGGTGTCTTTACCTACAACACCGAGGTCGCACACACCGTGCTCAACATATGTAATAACATCGGCCGCCTTTGCAAGCACAACCTCAAAGTCGTTGTCACCAATCGGAAGAATAAGTCTTCTGCCCTTATTGATAACCTCGTCGCAGTTGTAACCGATTTTTTGAAAAAGCTCAATAGTTGTTTTCTCAAGTCTGCCCTTTGTAAGAGCTATTCTTAATGGTTTCATTTAGAAAATCCTTTCGCACTTCAGCCGATTATTTGTACTTTGTCTATACCCATTTTTTCTGCAAAAGCCTTTGCCTCTTCAAGAGTTTCGAGCACGCAGAAACGGGCGTTAATTCCGTTTTTCTGCATATCGGCAACAGCGTTGATTGCTTTAATCTCCGCACCGTCATTTGCATATACAAGAACATCGGGTACATCAGTATAGCTTGTGTTTTTGTCCGAGAGCAGTTTTTCTGTGATTGCGTCCGTATCAATCGCAAAACCCGCTGCGCCCATAGGAGCGTCAAATTCAGAAAGTAGGTCATCGTATCTGCCACCAGAAAGAACTGCGTCACCTATGCCTGAAATATATCCGCAGAAAACAAAACCTGTATAATAATCGTTTCTCTGTACAAGACCGAGGTCAACAATGAGTTTGTCCCCAAGTCCGAGAGTTTTAAGCGAATCGTAGAGTGTATGTAAATAATTGAGTGCGTCAACAGCCTTTGTGCCGCTGCAAAGCTCTGTTGCCTTGTCAAACACTTCGTCACCGCCAAAGAGCGACGGCAAACTTCTGATAGCGGTTACAGCCTTGCAAGGCTCAAGTTTGTCAAGCAGGTTATTAAGAGCAGAATAGTTTTTGCCCTCAATGGTAACTCTGATTTTCTCTTTGAAATCCTCGTCAATATCTATTTCACTGATAAGTGCGTTAAATACCTGTGCGTGTCCAAGCTCGATTCTGAAATCGTCAGCTACGCTCATAATCGCTCTGATTGCTGTAGAGAGCACCTCAAGGTCTGCCCTCTTGCCCTTTACGCCGAGCAATTCAACGCCCATCTGCATAAATTCATTTCTTCTGCCCATAAGAGTAGGGTTATTTCTGTACACTGCCTGCTTATAGTAAAGTCTTACAGGCATAATGCTGTTTTTAAGTCTTGACGACACCATTCTTGCAATCGGAAGTGTTGAATCGGGACGCATTACAAGAAGTCTGCCCTTATTGTCTACCGACTTAAACATTGACTGCTGGTCAATTCCGCTGCATTCCATTGAAAAAATATCGTAAAATTCAATGCCCGGTGTGATTACTTTCTTAAAACCACCCTTTGTAAATACCTTTTCTATTTTGCCGCATACATCGTCCATTGCCGAACACTCCGCAAAAAGAAAATCTTTCATTCCTTCGGGGGTAATTTTTAAATTCTTTTTCATAAAAACCTCTTTATAAAACGCTTTAGTGTGCTAATATGCTAATATAATAACATATAAAAATGTACTTGTCAATTTTTTAACAAAAATATTTTTAATTACAGAGCAGCAAACAATTTTACTGCTCTGCAAAATAAATATTATTATTTGTCGTCTTTATTATCGTCATCGCTTTCGGAATTTGTATGTTTATCGGGTTTGATAAACTTCAAAAGCTTTTCCTTTTGAGCGTTTTCCTTTTCTTCTCTTATCTTCTTTTGTTCTGTGGCAATCTTTACATAATTCAGCACCTCAAAGTCAAGTGCCTCCTGAGCGATTTTGCCTTTGTTGTCAATAGCGTTTTTAACTCTTTTGCCGATCAGCGTATAAATAACCGCATATATAGGAGTACCTAAAATAAAGCCTACCATACCGAATAAACTTCCGCCGACGATAACGCTGAAAAGTACCCAGAAGCTTGAAAGTCCGACCTGACTGCCGATAATCTTCGGCTTGAAAAGGTTGCCGTCAAGCTGTTGAATAACAAATACAATCGCAATGAATATAATCATATCCCACGGGCTTTCAAGGAAAAGAATAATAGCACTCGGGATTGCACCTATGAAAGGTCCGAAAAAAGGAATAATATTTGTTACGCCTATAAGAACCGCAATCAATGCGGCATATGGCAATTGGAAAATAGACATTGTAATGAATGTGAGCACTCCGATAAAAGCGGCGTCAATAATGTCGCCAACAAGGAATCTACCGCATTTTGTATCGGTAATATCGACAATCTCATAAACTTTAGGCAAGAATTTTATCGGAATAAACGCAACGGCAAGGCGCTTTACCTGTCTGCACAACATTTCCTTTGCTGACAGGAAGTAAACGGAAATTACAATACCCATAATAAAGTTATAAATTCCCGCCGTGGTGTTTGTAATCATAGGTAGAAGAGTATCAAACAACACATTTTTTGAGAAATTTGCAATTGTAGTGCCGTTTAAATTCTTTGCAATCTCTTTGCCGAGTTGAGCAAAAGATGCGTCAATATCAATGTTTGCATTATAAGTCTTATTAGCCCATTCGGCAACGCTTGAAAGCCATTCATATACTGAATTAAAATATGACGGCACTCTTTCAACAAGGCTCGAAATATTGTCGCCGATCTGCGGAACAAGAATGGCAATCAAAAATCCGAGTACGGCAATTACCGCCGTATATGTGCAAATTATAGATAACGGTTTGCGCATTTTAGCAAAAAAAGCTTTTTTGTTTTTCAAAAATCCGAATACTTTTGAATAAAAGAATTTGTAAGGAAAATTCAAAATATACGCAAACAAAAATCCTATTACAAACGGTGTCAGAATAGACGCAAGCATACAAATTGCGTTCCATACCACACTGAAATTATCCTTTACAAACAGCAAAAATATTGTAAAAAGAATGCAAATCAGTACATTTTTTAATGTAAAAAGTTTTTTCATTTATTACGCCACTCCTTAAAACAATGACATCTGTGAGCTTTCCGGAAGTCCCTCAAGTGCACCGATATTTTTCAGCGACTCAATAATAGACTTGGAAACCTTTGTCTTTATCTGCATTTCTTCAATGGAAAGGTATGTATTTACCTTTCCCGATTCAGCGAGAGATATTGCGGCGCTTTCGCCAAGTCCGGGAATTGTTGAAAACGGAAGTCTTATTTTGCCGTCCTCAACCTTGAACATTTTAGCCTCGGATTTGTAAATGTCAACAGGCAGAACTTCAATTTTTCTTGCAAGCATTTCATTTACAATCTGAAGTGTAGCGTACTCCTGATCTTCTTTTGTAGACGATTCGTGGGCGCTTTGCTTTTGCTTTATAAGTTTCATTCTGTTTTTAACAGCCTGATGTCCCTGCATAAGCACAACACCGTCAAGGTTTTCGCTTCGTACCGTAAAGTAAGCTGCGTAATATTCAACAGGCTTATGCACCTTGTACCAGCCAAGTCGCAATGTAGAAATCATATATGCGGCGGCGTGGGCTTTCGGGAACATATACTGAATTTTCATACAGGAATCAATGTACCATTCGGGAACATTGTTATCTCTCATCGCCTTGAAATGTTCTTCGGTAAGCAATTTTGTCGCATTACCTTTACGGACAATTTCCATTATCTTAAATGCCATACCCGGCTCAAGTCCCTTATGCATAAGGTAAGTCATAATGGAATCTCGAGTACCGATAACGCTTGAAATATCGCAGGTATGATTATGAATAAGCTCCTGCGCATTGCCAAGCCATACACCTGTTCCGTGTGACAAACCTGCAATCTGCAAAAGGTCGGTAAATGTTTTTGGCTTAGCCTCTACCAACATTCCTCGTACAAAGGAAGTGCCGCATTCGGGCAAGCTGAATGTACCTGTTTCTGAGCCTATATCTTCGGGAGTTACACCGAGAGCTTTGGTTGATGTAAACAGGCTCATAACCTCGGGGTCACTCATTGATACTTTCATAACGGGAATACCAGTATAAAGTTCAAGATAGTGATAAATTGTCGGAACATCGTGTCCGAGCTCATCAAGTTTTGTAATTGTATCGTGAATAGAATGGAAGTCGAAGTGAGTGGTAATATTGTCGGACTTCATATCGTTTGCAGGGTGCTGAACAGGACAGAAGTCGTAAACTTCGCTTGTTCTCGGTACAACAACCATACCGCCCGGGTGCTGACCCGTTGTACGCTTAACGCCCGTACAGCCGAGAGCAAGTCGCTTGATTTCAGCCTTATGAAGAATCATACCCTTATCGTTGGCATAACCCTTTACATAGCCGATAGCGGTTTTTTCCGCAACGGTAGAAATAGTACCCGCCTTAAACACATTGTTTTTACCGAACAGTTCCTCCGTGTATCTGTGCGATTTTGACTGATACTCACCGCTGAAATTAAGGTCAATATCAGGCACTTTGTCGCCTTTAAATCCAAGGAATGTTTCAAACGGAATTTCGTGACCGTCCTGGTCCATAAGAGTGCCGCACTCGGGGCAATTCTTAGGAGGCATATCAAAACCCGAACCGTAACTGCCGTCTGTAATAAATTCGCTGTGTTTACATTTTGGGCATATATAGTGCGGACAAAGCGGATTTACTTCGGAAATACCCGACATTGTCGCAACGAATGACGAACCTACAGAACCTCTGGAACCTACAAGATAACCGTGTGCCTCGCTGTCGGCAACGAGTTTTTGAGCGGTCATATAAAGTACGGAGAAACCATAGGTTGTAATTGAATTAAGTTCTTTGTCAAGACGAGCCTTAACAATTTCAGGAAGAGGGTCACCGTATTTTTCCTTTGCCCTTTCCCATGTGATAGAAACGAGTTCTTCCTCCGCACCCTCAATGTTAGGCGGGAAAGTTCCCTTCGGAATAGGTCTTATCGACTCGCACATATCAGCAATTTTGCGTGGATTTGTGACAACCACTTCGTATGCCTTTTCTTTGCCGAGGTACTCAAATTCTTTGAGCATTTCCGCTGTGGTTCTAAGGTAAAGCGGAGCTTGGTCTTCGGCATCTTTAAAGCCCTGACCAGCCATAAGAATTTTTCTGTAATCGGCGTCCTTCGGGTCCATAAAATGAACATCGCAAGTAGCACAAACAGGCTTGCCGAGTTCTTTACCGAGTTTTACTATAGTCTTATCAATTTCGTGGAGTTCTGCCTCATTGGCAAATCTGCCCTCACGAATCATAAAATTATTGTTTCCCGCAGGCTGAATTTCAAGGTAGTCATAAAATGATGCAATTGCTTTGATTTCAGGCCACGGCTTTCCGAGAAGTATAGCCTGATACAGCTGACCTGCACAACAAGCCGAGCCGATTATAAGTCCCTCACGGTGCTTAACAAGCTCACTCTTAGGTATTCTCGGTTTTTTATAAAAATATGTGAGATGAGCGTAAGAAATCAATTTATACAAATTCTTAAGACCTGTTAAATTCTTTACAAGAATTATTTGGTGATAAGTCGGCAGTTTTTTGAAGTCACCGCCGCCTGCAATCTGTGTATTGATTTCGTTGGTTTTTGTAATATTGTAGTCATCTTTAAGACGGGTACAAAGATTTATAAAAATTCTTGCAAGCATTTCCGCATCGTCAGTTGCACGGTGATGATTAAAGTCGCCAAGTCGCAAATACTTTGCAACGGTATCCAGCTTGCAGTTTTTAATATCGGTCAAAATGGCTCTTGAAATTGCAACGGTGTCAATGGAAGTGTAGTTGTACTCCCTGTTCATATTTTCGCAAGCCTTACGGATAAACGAGGTATCAAACGGTGCATTATGCGCAACAAGCACATTGTCGCCTGCAAATTCAAGAAATGCGCTAACCGCCTCGCTCTGTGACGGTGCGTCTTTTACCATAGCGTCGGTAATGCCCGTAAGCTCGGTTATCTTTGCAGGAATCGGCATACCCGGATTTGCAAAAGTTGAAAAAGTATCGGTTATCTGTCCGTTTTCAACCTTTACGGCACCGATTTCTGTGATTTTGTCACGATTTGCGGAAAGACCGGTAGTTTCAATATCAAAGCAGATAAATGTGCCGTCAAGCGGTTCTTCGCTTTTGCCCGAAACAGATTCTACAAGGTCATCCATAAAGTAAGCCTCTGTGCCGTAAATAACCTTGATTTTTTCGCCGTCTTTATTAATTTTATCGGCGGCTTTCATAGCGTCAGGGAAAGCCTGTGCAACACCGTGGTCTGTGATTGCAACTGCCGGGTGTCCCCAATCGGCGGCTCTTTTTACAAGGTCGCCTGCCGAGGTTACTGCGTCCATCTGCGACATATTCGTATGCAAATGCAGTTCGACACGCTTCTCCTCCGCTTTATCCACAACCTTAACCTTATTTGCAGTGCCGATTGACCTTGCAATAAGCATAAGCTCGCCTGCGTAGCGGTCATATTCGACATCGCCCTGAACAACTACAGTGTCACCTTTTTTCAGGTTATCGAGAATTGCGGTATCTTTGATTGTTCCGAAAACTTTTACGGATGTAGAACCCGAATAGTCGGTAATGTCGATTACAAAAATATTTTTATCTCCCGACTTTGTTACCTTTTTTTCAATATCAAAAATATCGCCCCATACTACTATTCTGCCTGTGTCGGCAACAATTGTGCTGATTGGCTCGATTTTACCTCGTATAGACCTGCCGTAAAAAGGTTTTATTGAAGCTTCAACAATCTGCGGCAGCAAAAACTTGCCCTCACGCACTTCAATTTCCTGCACTGCATCGGAATTTCTCTTTTCCTTTACAGCTTTTGTAACAGCCTCATTGCTCGCAGTATCGTGCACGCTTTCTTCAATCTTTTGTCTTTCGATTTTTTCTGCGGCATTTTTCATTGCCTGCATATATTCTTCGCTCTGTCCGTCAACTTCAAGCGTACCTGTATATATAATGTTGATTTCAAGCGAAAATTCTTCTGCAACAAGCCTTTTAAGAGCCTTGTCAAAACCCTTGGCATCTAAAAGGCTTTTGCCGCCGTTATTAAGTGTGATTTGCAAATTACCTTCCTCATAGGTAACAAATGCGTTGTTAAGTGTGCCGTTAATACTCGGAATATCACGCTTAACCGCCTTATACAGCTCAGGAAAATAATCTGCTGAAAAAAGTTTAGAATCATAAATCGGATTAATTCTGACAGAGCCGAGATTTAATTCGGATTTGGAAATTTGTTTTTCGGCAGCAAAAAGGTTATCCCTCAACACAAGACCGCCAAATTTGGCAGTCATTGTGATTGAGCGATTATTACTGTTAATATTAAGTTTTAAAAGCTCGGCTGATGATATATCATCAGCGAGCGGTTTATCCGCAAGATACGGATTAAAGACTTCTCCGAGTGTTTTCATATTCTTCCTTATAAGAATTATAATTTATCGATTTCATCCATAAGAGCGTCAACAAGCTGCTCCTCGGGAACTTTTCTGATTACTTCACCTTTTTTGAATACAAGACCGCAGCCGTCACCGCCTGCAATACCGATGTCGGCCTCTCTTGCTTCTCCGGGGCCGTTTACAACACAGCCCATTACGGCTACTTTGATATTCTTTTTACAGTCTTTAAGTCTGTTTTCAACCTCTCCCGCAATTTTTACAAGGTCAATTCTTGTTCTGCCGCAGGTCGGGCAGGATACAAACTGCACACCGCTCTTTTTAAGTCCGAGCGCTTTTAAAATATCGTTAGCGGCATAGATTTCCTTTACAGGGTCAGCCGTAAGAGAAACTCTGATTGTGTCGCCGATTCCGTGAAGTAACAGCGAACCGATACCTGCAGCCGACTTGATAATGCCCATTCGTTCGGTACCTGCCTCGGTAACGCCAAGGTGGAGCGGATAATCGCACTGCTCGTTTGCAAGTTCATAAGCCTTAACCATAAACGGAACGGTTGAGCTTTTCATTGAAAGAACAATATCGTTAAAATCGAACTTTTCAAGCAAAGACGCATGATACAGCGCACTGTCGCAAAGCGCCTGCGGTGTGGGGTGACCGTACTTTGCGAGAATTTCCTTTTCAAGCGAGCCGGAATTTACGCCGATTCTGATAGGAATATTTCTCTGACGGCAAGCGTCGGCAACCGCCTTTACCCTGTCATCAGAACCGATATTGCCCGGATTTATACGAATTTTGTCAACACCTGCGGCACAAGCCTCAAGCGCTAATTTGTAATCGAAATGTATGTCGGCAACAACAGGAATAGTAAGCGCCTGCTTGAGTGCCGGAATAAGTTTAACTGCGTCTTTATTAGGAATTGCGGCTCTTATAATCTGACAACCTGCTTTTTCAAGTTCAACCGCCTGTTTAACCGAACCCTCAATATCAGTTGACGGTACATTCAGCATTGACTGAACGCTTACTTGTGCACCTCCGCCGACAAGCACATTGCCGACCTTAACTTGTTTTTTACTTCCCACTGTAATTCCTCCTGTGCTACAGGCTTAGCTGTCCGGTAAACAACTGCCATATATCCTTACAGGTTACAACAACCATAAAGCCCATAAGAATAATAAAGCCTGCTGCATTGATATATTTCTCAACCTTTCTCGGTATCGGCTTTCTGAATATCCACTCAATAAGCAAAAGCAAAAATCTTCCGCCGTCAAGTGCCGGGAACGGGAGCATATTGAATATACCGAGATTTATTGTAATCAAGGTCATTACATTTAAAATATTAAATACCGCAGAACCGAAGTTTGTTTCAAGTCCCTGTGAGGCAACCTGTGTTACCGCAGATGCAATGCCGACAGGACCTGACATATCTTTAAATCCAAATCTGCCCTGCGCAATCCATACAACCGACTGCCATACCATTCTGCCGACTGACAAAGCTTCGGAAAATCCCTGTTTAATTACAGAAGTGAATGTCTTGTCGATTGGCTCAACATAAAAGTCAAGAGAAACCGACGGCTTATCTGCCTCTTTATCCTCTTCGTTTTTATAGTAAGTAAAGAACTGAACATCGTTTAGCTCAACTTCTTTGCCGTCCCTTATTACCGTAACAGTTGCAGTATAACGCTGACGGGTATCTTTTTCGGTAATTGTTGGGAGAGTATAGTCTGTTACACCGATTGTATCATAAAGTTTTTTGACGGTATCGTCCATCATCTTTTTAGCCTCGGTTTTGTCGGCGGAATTATTCACCGCCGTACAACCGTCGGTTGTGATATTGTAAAGTTTCAGGAGCGTATCGTCATCGGGCTTTTTATCAGTTGCGATTTTACTGTACTCCGTACAGATTGCATTTGCGCAGTCCTGCTTATATACGGATGCAGACTTACCGTCAACATTTTCACAGTTTACACCTGCAAACGAAAAAGATAAATCCTTTGAATTGTAAATATCATATCCGTTGACCTTAACGATTTTATCGCCGATCTGTAAACCGCAGTTTGCGGAATAAGAGCGTGGGTCAAACTGTTCAACAGTCGTAGAAGAGTATGCCTCCTGCGGAATGACCATTATAAAAGAAAAAATTATGCCAAGAATTATATTCATTACCGCACCCGCAATAATGACTATCATTCGTTTCCAGACCTTTGCATTATTAAACGAGCGTGGCTCGGGACTGTCTTCGTCCTCGCCCTCCATTGCACAATATCCGCCAATCGGGAAAAGCCTGAGGGAATACTGAGTTTCGCCCTTTTTAAAACTAAAAAGCTTTGGCCCCATTCCAAGTGCAAATTCATTTACCTTAATGCCCGAAAGCTTTGCCGTAATGAAATGTCCGAACTCGTGTAATCCTATAATCAGCTCAAAAAGCAGCACCGCAATTACTACCAAGGCTATAGTTACTAATATTTGCATATTTGGTCAATCAACTCCAGATAAAAATTCCGCAAAATCTAATTATTTGTTTACCGTTCTGCGTACAAACTCTCTTGCAAGTGCGTCTGCGTTCAGAACATCCTCAACATTTTTTTGATTAATTGTCTTTACGGCATTTAATGATTCCGTAACAAGACTGCCGATTTCAAGGAAAGATATTTTTCCCTGACGGAATAAAGCGTTTGCCTCTTCATTTGCGCCGTTTACCACAGCCGTAGCCGTACCGCCTGTATCAAGGGCTTTCTTGCATGCTGTAAGACATTCAAAAGTCTTGTAATCAGGCTCAAAAAATGTCATTTTGGCAATATCCGCAAGTTTAAGCTCGCCAACAGGCGACTCATAACGGTCGGGATATGTAACCGCATACTGAATAGGAATACGCATATCGGGCAAGCCGAGTTGAGCAATAACCGAATTATCGTCATACTCAACAAGCGAATGGATTATACTTTCTCTGTGAACCACAACATCAATTCTGTCGCCCTCAACATCAAAAAGTCTGCTTGCCTCTATAATTTCAAGTCCCTTATTCATCATTGAAGCAGAGTCTATGGTGATTTTAGCACCCATACTCCAATTCGGATGATTAAGAGCCTGCTCTACCGTAACATCTTTAAGTTCGTCACGGGTTCTGCCAAAGAAAGGACCGCCCGATGCCGTAAGTATCAGCTTTTTAAGCGCCTTATTCTGCGGCATACCCTGCAAGCACTGAAAAATTGCCGAGTGCTCGCTGTCAACAGGCAAAAGCCTTACATTATTATCCCTGACAGCATCCGTAACAAGATGTCCGCCCGCAACAAGAGTTTCCTTATTTGCAAGAGCAATGTCTTTTTTGGCATTTGCCGCCGCAATTGTGGGCAGCAAGCCTACCATTCCCACAACGGAATTAAGTACAAGTTCGCAGCTTTTTTCGGTTGCCGCCGCAATAAGTCCGTCCATTCCGCCGAGAACTTTTGTATTGGTATCTTTGACCGCAAGCTGTAATTCTTTTGCTTTTTCTTCGTCAAAAAGCACTGCAATCTGCGGCTTATACTTTCGTATCTGCTCCTCCATAAGCTTTACATTTGAATTTGCGGTAAGCGCTGTAACATTCAAATTAAGTTTATCGACAACATCAAGCGTTTGAGTACCGATTGAACCTGTTGAACCTAAAACGGAAATATTTTTAATCATAATTTACACCACCGTAGCAAAAGGCAAAAACTGATTGATTGCAAGCATAACAGGAGCGGTAAAAATAATGCTGTCAAATCTGTCGAGCATACCGCCGTGACCGGGAAATACAGAACTGTAGTCCTTAATGCCTACACTTCTCTTGATAAGAGAAAAACTCAAGTCGCCGAAAATAGAAACCACGGCGTCAACAACACCGAGAATGATAAGAGCAACAAAGTTAAACTTATATTCGGGAGCAATTACAAACGCAAAGAGCAAACCGAGTACAACGGCAGTCAATACGCAGAAAATTACTCCGCCGACTGCGCCCTCAACCGTTTTTTTAGGGCTGACATTCGGACAAAGTTTATGTTTGCCAAAGCTTGCGCCGATAAAAAATCCGCCTGCGTCCGCCATCCAAGGAAGTGAAAAAATAGTGGCGAAGTAAAAACTCAACGGCTTGCAATTAAGGCAAAGAGCCGAAAACGCACTCATTCCGAATGTGATAAGAAGTGTGCCGAACATCGCATACGCAAAGTCAAGATAATTGATTTGCTTGTGATTATATATCAGCATAGCAAACCCCACTATCATAAAAACGGCAATAATCGGATATACCAAGCCCGTATTTAATACTATGGGAATTACTGCTGCAAATAGTATGCACGGAACCGAAATAAAATATTTTTTCAACAGCTTGTTAGCGTGTAAGTATTCGCCTGTCATAAACGCCGTAACCGCAGCTACCGCAAAGGCGATTACGAGCGGCTGTATTTCTCCCAAAAACAGCAAAACTAAAATTATGGAAATGCCGACAACCGCTGTAAGAAGTCTTGCTTTTAATGATTTCATAACTGATCTACCTGCTTCTTTATACTCCTCCAAAGCGCCTGTTGCGTTGAGAGTATATATTAATAGCCTCGTCAAGGTCCGATTTTTCAAAATCAGGCCAGAGCTTATTCATTATGACAAACTCGGTATAAGCAGCCTGCCATAGCATAAAGTTTGAAATTCGGTATTCACCGCTCGGTCTGATTATCAAATCGGGATCGGGCTGACCGGCGGTATAAAGATAATTTGAAAAAAGCGCTTCGTCAATATTTTCAACATCAATCTTACCGCTTTTTACATCTGTGCTTATATTTTTAACGGCACGCACAATTTCGTCACGGCTGCCGTAATTCATAGCAATATTAAGCACCATACCGTCACGGTCTTTTGAACTTTCCTCGTTTTCAATCATAAGATTTTGCAAATCTAAGCTGAAATGAGATTTATCTCCGATAAATTTTACAACAATGCTGTCATCTTTGAAGTCCTCAAGCGCCTCATTAAGGTAAGACTTAAAAAGTTTCATAAGAGCGCTGACTTCATCCTCCGGGCGTTTCCAGTTTTCAGTTGAAAAAGCATAAACGGTAAGATATTTTATACCGATGTCCGAGCAATATCTTGTGATTTTTCTGAAAGTTTTTGCACCCTCACGATGTCCGACAGAACGAGGCAGACTGCGCTTTTTTGCCCATCTGCCGTTACCGTCCATTATAATACCTATGTGTTCTGGTAAAATTATATCCGTTTTTTTAGCTTCTTCAGACTTTGAATTCCAAAAAGCCATATTACATCTCCAAAATTTCTTTCTGCTTTGCGGCTGAAATTGTGTCTATATTCTTGATATACTTGTCTGTAAGCTCCTGCGCTTTCTTTTCGCCCTGCTTTAAATCGTCCTCTGTAAGCTCGCCGCTCTTCTTCATAGCCTTAAGTTTGTCGATTAAGTCACGACGAACATTTCTTACCTGTACCTTTGTATCTTCGGAAATCTTCATAATGTCTTTTACGATTTCCTTTCTTCTGTCCTCTGTAAGAGGCGGGAATACAAGGCGGATAACCTTACCGTCGTTCTGTGGGTTAATACCGATGTCAGATGTAAGAATAGCCTTTTCAATCTGTCTTAAAACAGACATATCCCAAGGCTGAACTGTGAGAGTTCTTGCCTCTGTTACCGAAACTGCCGCAAGCTGATTTACAGGAGTAGGTGCACCGTAATAATCAACCTTTACCTTATCGAGTACACCGGGGTTTGCTCTGCCGGCTCTGATTTCAGAAAACTCCTGCTGCATATGTGATACTCTTCTCTCCATTGAGTCAGAAGCCTTTTTAATCTGTGTTTGCATAATGTTTCCTCCGTTAATTCATCATAAAATATTAGTCTATAGCATCAACTACAGTACCGATGTTTTCACCGCATACCGCACGATAAATATTCTCAGGGTCTTCAAGGCTGAAAACGAGAACAGGGAGCTTGTTGTCCTTACAAAGTGAAGCTGCTGTGCTGTCCATTACAGCAAGATCCTTGTTGAGAACCTCATGGAAAGAAACAACATCGTACTTCTTAGCGTTTGGATTTGTTTTAGGGTCGCTGTCATATACGCCGTCAACCATTGTAGCTTTCATCATAATGTCAGCCTCAATCTCGTTTGCACGAAGAGCGGCAGCTGTGTCTGTGCTGAAGAACGGGTTACCTGTACCGCAGCCGAAGATTACAACCTTGCCTGATTGGAGATGGCACATAGCCTTGTTGCGAATGTAAGGCTCTGCAACCTGGCGCATTGAAATAGCGGTCTGAACTCTTACTACGCAGCCGAGCTGCTCAAGTGCGTCTGCTACGCCGAGAGCGTTAATTGCAGTTGCAAGCATACCCATATGGTCTGCTCTTGTTCTGTCCATATCACCTGAACTTCTGCCTCTCCAGAAGTTACCGCCGCCAACAACGATACCTACCTGAACGCCTGCGTCTACGCACTTTTTGATTGGTTTACATATTTCAACAACTTTGTCGAAGTCGATACCTGTTTTCTGATCACCTGCAAGTGATTCGCCTGAAAGTTTTAATAAAATTCTATTGTATTTTGGTTTCATAACTTAACACCCCACTGTGTAATATAATTACTATAATAATACTATAAAATGCCTGTTTTGTAAAGAAAATTAAGACAATATTTTCTATTTTGCGTTCTTTATTTTAAATCGTGTGACAATATTCCGCATAAAAGACTTTCAAATGCCGATTCAAACCTTAAATCGTCCTCTTTTGTACGCTTTTTAGGCCCTTTGAGATGATTTTTTGAAGATGACATTCTTGCCTTTTTGTTGATATGCCGCTCCATTAAAAGTCCGTCGATATTCTCGTTTGTAAATATTTTTCCCGACTGATGAATTGCATAACCGCCTTTGCCGAGTACAAGAGCCGCAACTCCGTAATCCTGCGTAACAGCAATATCTCCGCTTTGACAAAGATTTGCAAGCGCAATGTCAACAGCGTCGGCGCCTGCACCGATTACTTTAATTTCACTGTAATTTGATGAAAGAATGTGGTTTGTATCGCAAAGCAAAATGACAGGCACTCTGTGCTTTTTCGCAATCGTTTCAACTTGTTTTACAACGGGACAAGCGTCTGCATCTACCAATATTTTCAAGCGTTTACCTCCTTTTTATATCGTAATTTTTTTATTAAAGTTACACAAACATTGAAATTAACTCTAAGACAATAACCTAAAAACGGACTTGAAAAAAATCAAGTCCGTTTAGTTTTAATCTGTAATTTTAATTGAATTTATAACAGGCTGATTTTCTGCGTCTACAGAACCGTTGCTGTCGGTTGTTACCGCATTTTTACAGATTTTATCGACAATATCCATACCGTCGGTTACATATCCGAAGCAAGCGTACTGACCGTCAAGATATGTGCTGTCTGACTGAACAATAAAGAACTGTGAACTTGCGCTGTCCATATCTGTTGAACGAGCCATAGAAATCGCACCTCTTGTATGTGAAAGGTTATTTTCTACGCCGTTCTGCGAAAATTCACCCTTGATTGTATTTTCAGAGCCGCCTGTACCGTTGCCGAGAGGGTCACCACCCTGCATCATAAAGCCGTCAATAATGCGGTGGAAAGTAAGACCGTCATAAAAATGGCTGTTAGCAAGATTTATAAAGTTTGCAACCGTAATCGGAGCAACATCGCCGTTAAGCTCTACCTTAATTACACCGTAGTCTTTAATATCAATTTCTGCGTGATGAGTGCCTTTTGCCTCATCGGTGCCTATGGTGGCAGATGTATTTGTTCCGACGGGTACAGAATTATTCGTAGCTGTTGGGGTACCGTTATTTTTATTTGAAGTTACGGCAAAAACAACTATAACAGCAATAAGAAAAACAGCAACGGCTGAAATTGCAATCCACGCTTTCTTTTTATCCGATTTTTGTGGTTTAGCCAAAGACAGCACTATATCATCAACTGCTTTATCGGCAGTATCGGAAAGTTTTTTCTGTGTCGCAGCGCTTTTAACTATATCCGATGATGCCGTCATTAAGAAAACAATATCTCTTTTACTGAAATTTCCGTTTGACAGTCTTAACTGTTTTTTTACATTTTCTCTGCCGTAATCAAGAGAATTTTGCACTTTATCTTCAGAAATTTTTAAAACATCGGCAATTTTCTTTGCGTCATAATCGCATAATAAATTAAGAGCAAGTGCGATTCTTTGATTTGCTCCTATGGCTTTAAGAGCATTCACAAAAAGTTTTTTCTGTTCGGCTGTAATTGCAGATACAGATGATATTTTGTCTTTATCCGCAAAAGGCTGTAACTTTGCAGGAATATTGTCAGAGTTTTTTTCATCGGAAATAAAGCCTTTGCAAACTCTTGCGGTTTCATATGTTACAATTTCGTCAAGGTTATCGACTTTAGGATTTTTTTCTATGGCAGAAAAAACAGCCTTGAAAGATTTTTTAAATGCATTTTCAGCTTTTTGACTGTCTGAAATTACAGTTGAACAGAAAAAGCAGATATAATTCTGATATTTTTCGGCAATAAAATCAAGTGATTTTTTATCGCCGAGTGACGCTTTTAAAATTAATTTTTTTAAATTCATCGTTATTCCCTTCCCATTTAGTTTTTCTGTAAAATTATATAAACTAAAACTGACAGCAAGATATAATTTTTGTGAATTTCAAGTGAAAAAGTTTTGAAAGTTGAAAAAAGTAAGATTTTAGCAGAATATTTTACTGCTTAATTATAAAAGTTCGGTCAACCTTTTATAATATCTAATGAAGTATTCAGCTAAACCATAATTTATCAATCTTACCGCAACGCAAAATTGCAGAAAAAACGGGCTGCCCTGCAAAAGAGAGCAGTCCGTTAAAACTTAAAATTAATTATACCTTCTGGCAAACAGCGTTGATAGATTCAGGAAGCTCTGACTCCTCTGCTGAAATAAGAAGAACGATGTTTGTCGATGAAGCCTCTGAAAGCTCCTGCAACTTCTTTGTGAAAGTTTCTACACCGTCAACACCTGTAGGGCAAATCTTGAATGTTGAGTCAACAAGAATGTCTGTAACATCATAGTTGCCTGCGCAGATACCGCTGATAAAACCAAAGAGCATATCGTAACCCTCAATGAGGTACTGCTCGGTATCAATAAGTCTTGCCTTGTGTGTTACATCGTAAGTAAGCTTTGCGCCCTTTTCGATTACAACAACATTACCTGCAGAAGCAGCAACTGCCTCATTAGCAAGAGCGATAAGTTTTTTTGTTTTGCCTGTTCCTTTTTTACCGATAAGTAAAGTAACCATATTAGTTCCTCCAGAATATTAAACTTATTTACAAAAGAAATTACTTGAGTCTTGCCTCAAGAGCAGCCTTCTGATCCTCATAACCCGGTTTGCCGAGGAGAGCAAACATATTCTTCTTGTAGCTTTCTACGCCGGGTTGGTTAAATGGATTTACGCCAAGCATATAGCCGGAAATAGCACAAGCCTTTTCAAAGAAATAGATAAGATAGCCAAGCTCTGATTCGTTCATCTCAGGAACATTGAGAACGATGTTAGGTACACCGCCGTCGTTATGAGCAAGAACCGTACCCTCAAAAGCTTTCTGATTTACATATCCCATTGTCTTTCCCGAAAGGAAGTTAAGACCATCAACATTAGTAGGATCTGTGCCGAGTGTAACTTCTTTTTTACATTTATCAAAGAGAACAACAGTTTCAAACATAGTTCTTCTGCCGTCCTGAATGTACTGACCAAGTGAGTGAAGATCTGTTGAGAAGATAACGCTTGCAGGGAAAATGCCCTTGTTATCCTTGCCCTCACTCTCTGCAAAAAGCTGCTTAAACCATTCAGACATCATTGTGTAAGCAGGCTCGTAAGATACCATAACCTCCATTGTTTTACCCTTACGGTAAAGAATGTTACGGAGTGCCGCATATTTGTAGCAATCGTTTGTAGCGAGGTCGTCATTGTCAAATTCTTTCTGAGCAGTTGCCGCACCCTGCATAAGAGCATCAATGTCAGCGCCTGAAACAGCAATTGGAAGAAGACCTACTGCTGTAAGTACAGAGAAACGACCGCCTACATCATCAGGAACTACGAATGTTTCGTAACCCTCTTCGTCTGCAAGAGCCTTAAGTGTGCCCTTAGCCTTATCTGTTGTGCAGTAAATACGCTCTCTTGCGCCCTCTTTGCCATACTTTTTCTCAAGCATTTCACGGAATACACGGAATGCGATGGCAGGCTCGGTTGTAGTACCTGATTTTGAAATCATATTTACAGATACATCTTTACCCTCGCAAAGCTCCATAATCTCTGCAAGTGCAGATGAGCTGATTGAGTTACCTGTAAAGTAAATCTGCGGTGTATCCTTACAAGTAAGGTTGTAGTTCTGTGAAGTAAGAAATTCAATTGCGGCTCTTGCACCGAGGTATGAACCGCCGATACCGATTACGATAAATACATCGGAATCTTTTTTAATCTTCTCGGCAGCAGCCTTAATTCTTGCAAACTCCTCTTTGTCATAATCTGTAGGAAGATTAAGCCAGCCGAGGAAATCGTTTCCAAGACCTGTACCGTCGTGAAGCACCTTGTGAGCAGCCTTTACTTCAGCAGCCACACCCTCATACTCGTGTTCATTAACGAAACCTTTTAAATATTTGTCTGTAAGTTTTGTAGCCATTATTAATTCCCCCAAAATTCCCTTTCGGAATAATACTGCGTAATATACCGTAAAAACGGTGATAAAAGCAACATAAAATCCGAAACAAGTATCTTTGCTGTCTTATTATACTATAATTCCCGACTTTTTGCAAGGTCATTTTGTATATTTTATAAAGAAATTATAGAATTTAATAAAACCGAGAAAACTGAGGCAAAAGAAATCTTTTCTGCGTCCTGCAAAGCGGTAATTTCAAAGCTTTTTACGGCATTGCCGTCAAGGCTGTATGTAACCGTGCCAAGCTTTTGTCCGCTCACAACGGGGGCTTCTATGCTTTCGGGCAAATCAATTTTTGAAACTATCTTTGAACTGCTGTTTTTATCAAGCACAATGCTTGCGTTTACATCACAGCCGATACCGATATTGCCCTGCATACCGTTTTCAACCTTAATTGTTTTCGGTAAATCTTCGGGTGCTTTCAACTGTGTTACCGAAAAGTTTGCAAAACCGTAATCGAGCAAAGCCGCTGCGTCCGAAAAACGCTCTTTACCCGAGTTACAGCCGAGAACTACCGCAACAAGGCTCATATCTCCCCTTTTTGCCGACGCCGACATACAACAGCCGGCATCATTTGTAGTGCCTGTTTTCAGTCCCGTTATGCCGTTATAAGTTTTCAGAAGTTTATTTGTATTTACAATCTGTGTTTTTCCGTCACGAAGATTATCAAGCCATATTGAAGTGTAATCAAAAATCATTTCGTGCTTCATAAGTTCTCTCGACATTACCGCGACATCATAAGCTGAGGTAATGTGTCCGTCCTCGTCAAGTCCGTTGCAGTTTTTAAATACCGTGTCTTTCATTCCGAGCTGACTTGCCTTTTCATTCATTTTCTCTACAAACACTTCTTCGCTACCGCACAGATGCTCTGCAAGCGCAACCGCCGCATCGTTTGCCGATGCAACAACCGTCGCTTTTATCATATCGTCTGCGCTCATAGTTTCGCCCTCTTCGAGCCATATGTCGCTGCCGCCCATTGACGCTGCGTGCGCCGAGGCGGTGATTGTATCGTCAAGTCTCAATTTTCCGTTGTCGATTGCCTCGCAAACAAGCAGCATTGTCATAACCTTTGTAATGGATGCGCAGGGACGCTGTTCGTGCGGATTTTTTTCAAACAATATTTTGCCCGATGAAGTTTCCATAAGCACGGCCGACGGCGCTGTAATCGTTTCTTCCGTCACAGCATTGACATCAACCGAAAATACAGGTATCGCCGTAAAAATTATTGCAATAATCAAAGCCAACGATAATTTTTTTATCATAAAAACACCTCGTTCAATAATATGAACGAGGTGTGGCTTGTATGATTTAAGTTAAATCATTTAAGAAAACCGAGGCTGCGAATAATCGGAATTTCGATTGACTTGTTGGCAAGTGACTTGAAAAGACAGATATAATTGCAAACAAGAACGATAACCTCACAAACAGCTGCCGCAATCGCAAAAATACAAGTCCATGATAAAACGACTCCGATTACGCCGAGGAAAAACATTACAACAAATGATTTAAGTCCCTGCTTGATATGGAAATCAAGATACTTAGACTTTCTTGAGCTCTGTGCAATAAGTGCAACAATAATACCGAGTATGCTTGATACATAAATCACTGCTGCCAAAAGCTTGTTTTCAGAAACATCTTCGGCAGAAAATTCAGCTGTATGGTCATATTGATCTACAACAGGAGCGGGAGCTGCCGCATACTGATTGTACTGTGGCTGCTGTGCCTGTGGTTCTGCCTGCTGTGCAACAGAAAAACCGCAATTCTGGCAAAAAACAGCGTTATCTTCCATCTGTGCGTTACATCTTGGACAATTTTTCATTTTTGTGTGCCTCCATTATTTTTGTGTATGATACAAACATTCATAGTTTAATATGTATGCTCAATATCCTTAATTAATTCATTATTCGATAATACAAACAGCGTGAGCGGAAATGCCCTCAAGCCTGCCTGTAAAACCGAGCTTTTCTTCTGTGGTTGCCTTTACGCTTACCTGCGAAATATCAATGCCGCAAGCATTCGCAATATTTTCTCTCATGGCATAGATATAATCCTTAAGCTTCGGCTTTTGGGCAATTACCGTAGAATCAATATTGCCGATTTTGTAGCCGTTTTCGTCAAGGATTCTGCAAACCTCTTTGAGCAAAGCGATGCTGTCTGCGCCTTTGTACCTTTCGTCGGTATCGGGAAAATGTTTGCCTATATCACCGAGAGCCGCAGCGCCGAGCAAGCTGTCCATTACTGCGTGAACAAGCACATCGGCATCGGAATGACCGAGCAGGCCAAACTCATACGGAATTTCTGTTCCGCCTAAAATGAGTTTTCTGTTTTCTGCAAATTTATGAACATCGTAACCGTGACCAATCCTCATATGTTATCCTTTCACTCAACAATTACCGTTTTTAAGGCGGTTTTTAAGTATGCTTTCCGCAAGAATTACATCTACGGGAGTGGTGAGTTTAATATTTTCTTCACTGCCCTTTACAACGAGAACTTCGCCGCCCATATTTTCGATAAGAGCGCAGTCGTCGGTAAATTCAAGGCTGTTTTCTCCTGCATTTTCAAGAGCAAACATATACAAATCTCTTTCAAAAACCTGCGGAGTCTGCACTGCTCTAAGCTGTGAGCGGAGCGGTGTGCTCTCAATCTTATTAAATCCGTCAACGATTTTAATTGTATCCGTAACGGATGTTCCGAGGGTTGCCGCACCGGTTTCAAAAGCCGCCTCAACAACTCTTTCGATTTCGTCAACAGTAATAAGCGGACGGGCGCCGTCGTGAATAGCAAAATATTTTGCCTTTTCATTTGCCGCCTTAATGCCGTTGCGCACGCTTGCGGAGCGTGAAGAACCGCCGAGCACAACTTTGCTGACCTTTGTAAATCCGTTTTGATTTACAAGTTCGTTAATGCGGTCAACATCCTGCTCACGGCAAACTATAACAATTTCTTTTATAAGGTAGCATTTCTGAAATGCTTTTAAAGTATATTCAATAGCCGGCTTGTCAAGAAGCGGAATAAACTGTTTGCTGTCTGCAATTCCCATTCTTACAGAGCCGCCCGCCGCAACTATTACAGCAGAAACATAAGCTGACATAAAATCAACTCCCGAGTATAATTTTTAAATTTTTTCAAACGCCTGTGCAAGGTCTGCGATAATATCATCCGCATTTTCAATACCTACAGAAAGGCGGATAAGGTCAGGAGCTACTCCTGCCTCAATAAGCTGTTCGTCTGTCATCTGACGGTGTGTGTGGCTTGCGGGGTGAAGAATACATGACCTTGCGTCGGCTACATGAGTAACGATTGTAATAAACTTAAGCGAATCCATAAACTTTATTGATTCTTCTCTGCCGCCCTTGATACCGAAAGCAAGTACACCGCAAGAACCGTTTGGAAGATATTTTTTAGCAAGCTCGTGGTACTTGTCGTCTTCAAGGTCAGGATAGGAAACCCACGCTACATTTTCGTTGTTTTTAAGATATTTTGCAACGGCAAGTGCGTTCTCGCAATGCTTTTTCATTCTAAGGTGAAGTGACTCAAGACCGATATTGAGGTAATAAGCGTGCTGCGGTGACTGAATAGCACCGAGGTCACGCATAAGCTGTGAAGTAGCCTTTGTGATGTAAGCCGCCTTACCGAAACGCTCGGCATAAACAATACCGTGGTATGAATCGTCGGGAGTTGTAAGTCCCGGATATTTGTCAGCATGAGCAAGCCAGTCAAAATTACCGCTGTCAACAATACAGCCGCCAACCGCTGTTGCGTGACCGTCCATATACTTGGTTGTTGAGTGAGTAACAATGTCTGCGCCGAACTCAAACGGACGGCAGTTTACGGGAGTGGCAAATGTGTTGTCTACAATAAGCGGAACACCGTGTGAATGTGCAAGTCTTGCAAATTTTTCAATATCAAAAACAGAAACAGTCGGATTAGTGATTGTTTCGCCAAATACAACCTTAGTGTTTGGCTTAAAGAGCTTGGCAAGTTCTTCTTCAGGGAGATCCTGGTCTACAAATGTGCATTCAATGCCCATCTTCTTGAGGGTAGTACCAAAGAGATTGTATGTACCGCCGTAAATTGAAGATGAGGCGATAAGATGGTCGCCTGCCTCGCAGATATTAAACACAGCAAAGAAGTTTGCAGCCTGACCGCTTGAAGTGAGCATTGCGGCCACGCCGCCCTCCATAGCGCAGATTTTAGCGGCTACGCTGTCATTGGTAGGGTTTTGAAGTCTTGTGTAAAAATATCCCTCTGCCTCAAGGTCAAAGAGTTTACCCATTTCTTCGCTTGTGTCGTACTTAAAAGTAGTGCTCTGGTAAATCGGCAATTCTCTCGGCTCGCCTTTCTTTGGTTGCCAGCCTGCCTGCACGCATTTTGTTTCAATATTCATAGTTTTTCCTCCAAAATAATTAATTTAACCAAATAAACCTTTTATAAAACCCGTTATAAAATCTGTACCGTACACCGCAAGAGCAACAAGCGCAAGAAAAGCAATGGCTGAAAGAACTCTTACGGTGGTGCGTTTAACGCCGCTCATCTCCTCGAATTTTTCGTCAAGAGTAGGCTCGTTACTGTCTTTTTGCTCAACCGCATCTTCAAGAACCTGAGTATCATCTTCTTTAATTGCGCCGATTCCTATACATATATCGTAGGCTTTTTCATATGCGGCATAAGGAACCAGAATATCGCTTTCGGCAGAATTTTTATTTATAAATTCCTGCTTTTTAAGCTGTTTGTCCTTAATAACGCTGTCGCAAGGGATAGAATTGTCTTCAAGTGCGGTTTTAACACGCTCAAGCTCAAATCCCTCGGCAGAAAGGAGATATACGGGAGTATTCTCGTCGGTAATGCTCTCAAGAGGAGAATTACAGTTACTGCACACTGCGTCCTCATCATTGTGCAAATGCTTGCATTTAGTACATAGCTTCATAAAAATGTTTCCTTTTTTTATAAAAAATATCACAATAATTTATTTGCAATTCGTATTATTTACCATTTTATCACAAAAAAGCATATGTAGCAATACCTCACCGTAAACTATTTGTGATTTTATAGGAATTATTTTTTTATTTACGCAAAATTCAAATTTTTCACACACAAAGCAAAAGGCGGCAAGTCTGTGCCTGCCGCCTTATCAAGAAAGGGGTTGTTGTTGTTTAATTATTCTGTGATATATAAATCTGCAATGCTGTTACATCGGCAACGGAGAGTTTGCCGTCTTTGTTCATATCAACGCAGTCAAACAACTGCTTGTTTGTTTCGTCAATAAAAGCCGAACCGTCGGTGTTTTTGTTGCCTGCAATGTGTATTTGCAAGTATGTAACATCATTTACATCTATAATACCGTCTTGGTTTGCGTCACCGGTGAGAATTGTTTTATTAAGTACCAATGCGTAAACGCTTAAATGGTCTGTGGTAAATACATAACAGCCGTCTGTATATTTTGCGTTCATATCTTCGGCTGTGCCGTCACCCTTTAGCCACATTACTTTACAATTTTCTGCATTGCTTGGAATTTTGACAGTAATTGCGCCGTCAGGCTGAATAACAGCACCGTCCTTTTGCAGGGTTATGTCATATGTTGCAACGGAGTTTTCAAATGTGTTTTCAACTTTTTCAACCTTAAGAGCTGCATCAGTATCCATTGTTCCTTCTACTTTAATACCGGTATTTGTATCAATGAGTTCTTTTTCGATTGGCTCATCTTCCATAATCTCATATGAAACATTATGCTCTTTTGCCCATTCAAGTCCAAATGAATTATTGTATACATGAAGTGTAACATCTGAACCTATGAAATCTCTGTCATTCATAGCCGATACTTCCTTAGAAATATATACATCTATATGTGAAAGCTGACAGTCAGTCAAAATAGCACTTTCCACATTAACACGAACCGGATAATAGAAATTCTTTATAGATCTTAATTCTGAAATGGCTATTTCATCCATAGTATCAACCTTTCCTTTAAAACTAATTTCTTCAAGATTAGCAGTATAATAAAAAGCAAAAAATCCTATCTCTTTGACATGATCCGGAACTTCAAATTTTGTTCCAATCTTACCCATAGGATAAGCCAATAATTTTGTTTTATCTTTGTTATACAAAACACCATTCTCTGAAGAATAAACAGGGTTATCTTCACTTACATTAATATTCTTAAGAGCTCCATTTCCCCTAAACAAATAACCCTCTTTATTAGGCTCGTCCAATTGTAAAACAGAATTTGGAATATAGATACTTTCTATACTTTTTTTATAAAAAAAAGTATAGTGCCCAATGCTTGTTACAGGATAACCATCAATGTATTGTGGAATTACAACATTAATATCATTTCCTTCATATGAGGTTATAGTTGCTGTATTATCATCTTTTAGATAATATTCAAAATCAGAAGTATTCTCGACTGCACTAACACCAACAATCGGAATTGTGCCTAACAAAAGAAATACCGTAAGAATTACAGATAAAGTCCGTCCAAAAAATTTTTTAATTTTACTATTTTTCATGTGTATTCTCCTTTATAAAAAATTATTTTTTGTTAAAGCTTTAATAATTACTGCATTTTGCAGTAATTATTAATACAACAATGTGCGGTATGCTATACTAAAACAGAGGTGATACAATTATGTATAGACGCATACGGGAATTGCGTGAAGACGCCGATTTGACCCAAAAGCAAATGAGTGCTATACTGCACTGTTCTCAACAGGTATATAGCAATTATGAACTTGGTCAGCGTGACATTCCCACATCTATACTAATTGCACTTGCAAAACATTTTAAGACAAGCACCGACTATATACTCGGCTTGACCGATAAAAAAGATAATATTTCTAAATGACAGCAAAAAATTTGAAAGATTTGCTGTTATTTTTATCTAAATTTTACTGCATTTTGCGGTATTTGTCAATATATTTTATAATATTATCAAAAATTTTCTTTTTCATAAGTAATTCTCTTCTTTTCTGTCTTTAGAATATATCGGCAATCGTGCCAATTATTTATAAAAAACACTTTTTTGCCATAAAAATCCCCTTTACGGTAATTTTGATTGCATTATACCGTAAAGGGGCGTTTTGTATATTTTCCGTTTTTGACTGACTTATTCAGAAATCGGAACTGTTGTTTTATATCATATAAATATCGGCTGATGTTGTTTGCCTTGCAGTGCAAGCTCTACACATTCTTCTATTTTAGAAAAATCAGCCACAAGTGAATTTGGCTTTTTAATGCAATTATCCTGCCGCATCGGGACAAAATAAATGTTCTTTGTGTTCATAAGTCTGCCTATGTTCTGCGCAGACGCTCCGAGCGCGTCGTTTGTTGCAACGCACAAAAGTACAGGCCGCAGAATACGCAGATGTGATTTTGCCGCCATTGTTACCGAGGTGTCGGTTACGCCGAGCGACAGCTTTGCAAGTGTGTTGCCTGTGCAAGGTGCTATCAGAAGTAAATCGCACATTTTTTTCGGTCCTATCGGCTCTGTCTGCACCGAGGTATGAAGTACCTTTTCTCCTGTTATATCCTCGCAAGTTTTAACCATTTCCTCTGCCTTGCCAAATCGAGTATCTGTTGAGTAGGCGTTACCTGACATTATCGGAAGTACCCTGTAGCCTGAATCAACAAGCTTCTGCATTTGTTCAAAGGCTTGTGAAAAGGTGCAAAAGGAACCGCACATTGCATAGCCAATGGTTGCTTTTGTCACCTGTAAACCTCCTTGATTATGTTAAAAATCGTTTTTCTGATAATTTCTCCCGCTGCCTTTGGTGCGGTTCTGCCGGGCAATGACAAGGCACGAACTGCATCGGTTTTGTACCTGCGTGCCGCCTCAAAATCCACTCCTCCCGGAAGTGAGGCAAGGTCTATTATAATGGTGTTGCGGTCTGTGTTCATAAGCAAGTCGCTGTCAAAAATCATAACGGGAATTGTATTGAAAACAAGGTCGTATCCCTTTACGCTTTTGAGAGCATTTGTGTTGATGTGTTTGCAGCCGAGTGCGTCTATATACGCAAAATCAACCTCGTTTCTTGCGCTTACCGTGACCTGTGCATTAAGAGATTTCAGCATTTTTGCAAGCATTTTTCCTATTCTGCCAAATCCGCAAACAAGGCATTTGCTGTCAAAAATCGTACCCTCGTACTCATTCATCGCAATTTCAACCGCTCCCTCGGCGGTGAGCAACGCATTGGCAACCGCAAATTCCTCTTTTGCCGAATAATCGTAAACCTCGCAGTCTGCAAGCTGCGGATATGCTTTTAAAAATTTATTTTTCATAGCAACAAATATCGGCTTTTCTTTTAAAAGAGAAATCATTTCTTCGTCAAGCCTAGTTTTGTTGTCCGAAAACGGCGTGTTTACAGTACCGTCTGCGCAAATTGACGGCAAAGGGAAAATTATTGCATCTGATTTTGAAATTGCGGTTTTTATGTCAGATATTTCAATCGCACCGAGGCTTTTCAGCTTATCAAAACCGCCGAGAATTACATCGTAACAACAGTCTGATATTGACTTTGCAAGAAAAAGCTGCCGTTTATCTCCACCAATTATGCCAAAGGCTTTTAGCTCTGATTTTTTCATTTTTAACACCCGCACAATAATTATTCTCTACAATGGTATATTATGCAAAGTCGGAATTTATGTGTTATTTAAAAGAGGTTCTGTCTTAAATGCTTTGGAAGATTATTAAATTATGGTTTAGCGGAATAAATCGGAAAAGCAATTATAAAAGTTTGGTCGACCTTTTCAAAGGTCGTGGGTGTGGACAAAGCCCACAAATACTTTCCGTTTATGCAATCTAACGATAGCCAAACAGCTCGCTGTTTGGCGGCTTGAACACAACGGCGTTAGCCTTTAAAAGTGCGATAGCAACAAGAAAGCCATTC
>ENA-OPBS01000038-OPBS01000038.1-human-gut-metagenome-genome-assembly--contig:-NODE-38-length-83261-cov-7.342391_pt1 | contig 83261 bp, 78 predicted proteins | sample MGYA00241074_ERZ501463 | MGnify/ENA primary metagenome ERZ501463 (study PRJEB25962, sample SAMEA2042578) | human gut metagenome | biome: human gut; feature: human-associated habitat; material: faeces...
ACACTCTATTACCCCTTTTGTCAACACTTTTTTTCATTTTTTTTGAACTTTTTTTATTTTTCTTTTTGTTACACTATATATTGTGGATTACTTTCTGTCATATATACTATTCACGCTTTAAAAGAAAAAAAAATACGCCGACTTCCGTCGGCATATTTCATATTAATCTTGTTTTTCTTCTTTTTTCTTTTCTTTGAAAACCATCTTAAGCAAATCAATACCGATTATCATATTTTCGGTAAACGGATTAATTACAACCGCCTCAACAGGATTCTTTTCATCATACACTACTGTAACGCATTGCTCGAAGTTAAGTTTCAATAATACACCAGACGGTGACTTTTGAACCATAGATTCTTCATCAGTAAATATAGGTAGAAATACCTTCTTATCCGTACTTGTCAAAAATGCCGGGTTAAATACAGTTCCCTCTTTCAATCTTACATTACCGTTTTCAAGTTTTTCAAACGGGTCTTCCACATTACATACTGACGGAAGCAAAAACTTTCTGCCTGACAGCATTTTTAATACAGCAATCAAATTCTGTTGATTTCTTTCTTGTTTAAATGCTTTCACCTTTGATTTAAAAACTTCATTTTCAAAAGCTATGTCGTCTTTAGGTGCTTGTTGCGGTTGCTCTTCAGCTTTTTCTTCTTTGTTGCCGCTCATTATTTCATCATAAGCCTTGGATATTTCGTCTTTTAGTTCATTATCCTCTTGAGTTGAAACTTTTTTCGTTTCTTCTTTTTTGTTCTTTTTAAATATTGCCATTTTTCAATCCTCACTATTTATCATATTACTTCTATTATACATATTAACAAATAGTTTGTCAATGACAAAAAGTTTTACGCCTCCGGCATTACTATTGCGGCAATAATATAGGCAAGCACACCTGTACCGAATGCAAGACACGATAACAATACCACACCCAATCTTACCAAAGTAGAATCAATATCGAAATATTCGGCAACACCGCCGCACACGCCACATATTTTTCTGTCAGTTGAACTTCTAAACAGTTTCTTCATTATAATCACCCTCCATATTATCTGTTCCGAATTCTTTAAAGAAATCATTTATATCATCATTATAATCATCATACATATTATTCGGCTCTATTCTTGTTTCAACATTAATTCCAATTCCGCGAAGTGCTTTTTCAACATCAGCGCCCATCACAACACCGCTTGCACACAACGCAATTCCGAGTGCAACCGACACAGCACAGATAATAAGTACAACTTTTGTTATAGTCTTTCTCATTTTGTCCTCCTTATCCATCACGCTTTTTTATTAAAAAGTCTTGAGCCTAAATCAACGATTTTTCTGATTATCCATGGGAACAGTTTTATACATACAACCACAGTCGCCCAAGCTATAAACAGTCCCAAACCGAAAAATACACATCCGACGCCTATTTGCATAACCATATTCGCAAATCCTGCGTGAGCAAAAAAGCTTTTAAGTATCATCCCCGCACCGCCGAGCCACATTGAAACACCGCTGAAAAATGCAAACGGAAAAATGCACAATATACCGAATATTATCGCTACCGCAAAAAATCCGATTACTATTGCCAACGGTATAAGTATCGGTGACAATAATATAAGAATAATTATCAACGCCCATATTCCGACGCCGTTTTTCTTTGGCGGTTTAATGTTTGCGTTGCTGTTTGCTACGTGCGTTCTGTAATAATTTTGTGCCGCATATTTAGGACTTCCGAATCTTTCAATCACTTTTTCATCCGCCTCACTGCCATTGAAATATGATTCAAAATATTTTTCGGCTTTTATTACTTCCTCATACGGCATAAATCCAAGTTCTTTTTTGATTTCGTCTAAAAATTCTTCCTTAGTCATTAAGCCTCATCCCTTTCATTAAATCCAATTTTGACGTTACCCATTCCGCATTTTACATTAATATTATGCGACGCGCCGATATTGTTATCCAACTTACTTCCTGCACCATGAATTTTCGTGCCGCCAATATCAACGCATCCCATACCCGCCGTCGCCGACATATTAAAGTTGTCCGCACTGTTTGTGAGTGTTAGTGTTACATTACCCATTCCGCAGTCAACATTCACGTCACCGTTCATACTGCAACTGCCGACTATGTCACCCATTCCGCACTTCATATCCAAACGCTGAGAATACATATTTTTAATTTCACATTTTCCCATACCGACTTCAACCTTTGTATTATCGGCTGACAATCCCGACACAAGAACATTTCCTGCGGTTAATTTCATAACAGCTTTCTTTGCGTGAAATCCTTTTGGTATGATTATAGAAACAACCCCGTTTTCATTATTTCCGATAGTCTTTGAACCCTCAACTGTCCAAGTGTTGTTTGCAATATAACTTTTAACCTTTACTTCACCGGCTGACATTGTATCAACAGCAAAGCTGTCGCCCGTTCTGAATTCAAAATTTCCTGCTTTCAAGTCAAGATATATGTTTTCAATATCGGAGCAAGTTTGAACTGTTGCATTTGAAACAGCAATTCGTTGATTGGTCTTGTTGCCGAGAAATTTTATAAGCAATACTATTACCACAACAAGAATTACAATTCCGGTTATCCCCGGAAGCGCATTTCTTATCATATTTAATACAGGTACGCCAAACCCAACCGCCAATATACATACAAGCACTGTTTTCCAAGAAATTTGGTTATTGTGTTTTGTACTTTCATCATTAACGGTTTTTCTGTCGTAATACTCATTTTTAAACTCTTCCGCCACTTTATGCGGAGTACCCATTTCCGCAATCACTTTCTCTTCGTCATCTCCGGCGTCATTGATATATTCATCATAATAACGAATAGCGTCATCAAGCTCATCTTTCGGAAGAAAACCAAGCTCACGCCTTAACGCCGCAAGAAATTCCGTTTTATTCATCATCTATCACTCCCTCAAATATATTTGTTATAGTCGCTTTGTAGTTCTGCCATTCGTCACGGTACATATCAAGCTGTTTCCGACCTCTGTCGGTTATCTTGTAATAACGCCTGTTTCGTCCGGAATACTCTTTGTCATAAATTTCAAGACAATCGTCCTTTTGCAATCTGCGAAGAACGGGATATAAAGTAGATTCCGATACATCAAGTTCGTTTTTTAAAACTCTTGTTATTTCATATCCGTAAGTGTCCTCTTTTTTCACTATCGCAAGTACGAGTGCGTCAAGCAGTGCCGCATTAATATTAAATATCATATATTCACCGCCTTTTACTGTTTTATTTATAATATGTTTTAATTTAATAATATTATATACCGTATAATATTATTTGTCAATAGTATATTATTTTTTAATTTATATATTGCAAACTTATTGAGAATTAGATATAATAGAAGTGTAAAATAAAAGAAAGAAGGTAAATTTCAAATGAAAATTGCTTTAATTAACGAAAACAGCCAAGCTGCAAAGAATGGCGTTATTGTTGAAACACTAAAGAAAGTTGTTGAACCGCTTGGTCACGAAGTATTTAACTACGGTATGTACTCAGCTGACGATGCAGAACAACTTACATATGTACAAATCGGTATTCTTGCCGCAATACTTCTAAACTCAGGTGCGGCTGACCTTGTAATCACAGGTTGTGGTACAGGTGAAGGTGCTTGCCTTGCTTGTAACGCATTCCCTGGTGTACTTTGCGGTCACGTTGTAGATCCTACAGACGCTTATCAGTTTACACAGGTTAATAACGGTAACTGTATCGCAATGCCTTTCGCAAAAGGCTGGGGCTGGGGTGCTGAACTTAACCTACAATATGTGTTTGAAAAACTGTTCGTTGAAGAATGGGGCGGCGGTTATCCTAAAGAAAGAGCAGTTCCTGAACAGAGAAACGCTAAAATTCTTAACGAAGTTAAAAAGGTTACTCACAGAGACCTTCTTGATATTCTTCCTAACCTTGATCAAGACCTTGTTAAGGGTGCTGTTGCAGGTAAGCAATTCAAAGACTTGTTCTTCGCTAACTGCAAGTGCGATAAGATTGCCGAATACGTTAAGACAATCGTTGATTAATTTTGCTTTAAACAGGTGTGCAATGCATACCTGTTTTTTTTGTGGATTTTTATATTGCCACCACTCCGTCACTTCGTGACACCTCTCCTCAAGGAGAGGCTTTCAAAGGCTCCCATTGAGGGGAGCTGTCAACACAGTTGACTGAGGGGCTCGACGTTCTTTCGGTTTTCTCTCTTAACGGGCGACCAATGGTCGCCCCTACATATTTTCTTCATACTGTCTAAAATAATACACATATATCTTCGTAAGTAGGGACTCACAACACATCTTCTCAAGGAGCAACTTTTAAATATTCACCACTACAAAGGTTCCCATTGAGGGGAGCTGTCAACACAGTTGACTGAGGGGTGGCTCGACGTTCTTTCGGTTATCTCTCTTAACAGGCGACCAATGGTCGCCCCTACGTATTTTCCTCATACTGTCTAAAATAATACACATATGTCTTCGTAAGTAGGGACTCACAACACATCTTCTAAAGGAGCAACTTTCAAATATTCACCACTACAAAGGCTCCCATTGAGGGGAGCCGTAAACGCTGTTGACTGAGGGGTGGCTTCACTATTTTTTCGGTTATCTCGTTCAACGGGCGACCAATGGTCGCCCCTACGTATTTTCTTCATACTGTCTAAAATAATACACATATGTCTTCGTAAGTAGGGGCGGTCATTGGCCACCCTCAAACTCACTTCGCGCGGGACATCAAGGCGTTGTCCCCTACTTTCAACTTTACCACACCAAAACGCATATAAAAAAGCGGTCGTTTCCGACCGCTTAAATCACTTTGACAATCTGTCAAATTCTTTAAAATAATCTCTCGTTTCTTTCGCAACAACACCGCTAAGTGCGATAAGTGCGATTACGTTTGGTATCGCCATAAGTCCGTTGAAAATATCTGCAATAGTCCAAACAGCCGCAACAGTAAGGTACGGACCGATGAACACTGCAAGTACATATATCCATCTATAAACCTTAACAACAGTTTTATTTCTGTTTGATAGGTATTCAAGACAACGTTCGCTGTAATAGTCCCAACCAAGAATTGTTGTAAATGCAAAGAATGCAAGACAAATCATAAGAACAAATGATGACACAACTGATGGGAACGGAAGACCGCTTTGGAATGCTTCTGTCGTTATCGCAACACCCTTTAAGTCAGGATTTGCCCATGAACCCGAAATTACGATTGCAAGACCTGTCATTGTACAAATAACGATAGTATCAATAAATGTACCTGTCATTGAAACAAGACCTTGACGAACTGTATCCTTAGTTTTTGCCGCAGCTGCCGCAATCGGAGCAGAACCAAGACCTGCCTCGTTCGAGAATATACCTCTTGCAACACCGTTTTGCATTGCCGCCATCATTGCACCAAGTACGCCTCCGGCAACCGCTCTGATTCCCTGTATGCCGTCACCGTATCCAAACGCACCTTGAACAATTTGCACAATCGCATCAGGAATTTTTGTAACATTGCAAAGTAACAACAACACAGCAAATAAAACATAAAGCACTGCCATAAACGGTACAACAACTTGTGATACATTAGCAATTCTCTTGATACCGCCAATAATAACAAGTGCCGTACATACCGTTACAATAAGACCGGCAATTACAACTACCCAAGAAATATCTCTGCCGAACAAATGAATTGCCCAGCTTGTATTCGGGTCAAAGAAATTAGTAACTGCACTTGCGATACCGTTTACCTGTGTAAAAGTACCTATACCCATAAGACCTACACAAACACCGAAAAACGCAAAAATCTTTGCAAGCCACTTCCACTTTTTACCCATACCGTTTTCTATGTAATAGAAAGGTCCGCCAAGAACGTGACCTTCTTCATCTATAGTACGATACTTAATAGCCAAGAAACCCTCGGTATACTTTGTAGCCATTCCGAAAAATGCCGCTACAATCATCCAGAACAACGCACCCGGGCCACCTGCCGCAAGAGCAGTTGCAACACCGACAATATTACCTGTTCCGATAGTCGCCGAAAGTGCCGTACACAAAGCACCGAAACTTGTAACTTCGCCCTCTCCGCCTTCTTCGTTTTTAACCATAAACTTCAAAGCCTTACCGAGGTGTCTTACCTGCAATCCTCTTACTCTGATTGTAAGATAAATACCTGTAAGAATTATCAATACAATAAGTGGAACTCCCCATACAAATCCGTCGATTTGTTTCAAAATCTCGCCGAACGTCTTAAAACCTTCACCTGTCATTTTCCTTATCAATCCTTCCTTTTTACAAAAATACAATAAAATTTTATCACATATCGCAAAGATTGTCAATTAACGATATTTCCAAAACATTCAAACACATTTTATGCAACTTTAACGTAATAAAGCGCAAAACAAAAACAGTATCTTTAAGAAAAGATACTGTTTTTAAATCATTTCTATGAAAAACTGTCCGAAAGACAATTATTCATACGGGTCTTGGACCGTATTAGTTGTTTTGTTTTGCGAAACATTCACTGCAATATACAGGCTTGTCGTTTCTCGGTTCAAAAGGAACTTTGTCAACCTTACCGCAAGATGCACAAACTATTTCATACATCTCCTTGTTTTGACGCATACTGTTCTTTCTTGCCTGACGACATTCCTTACAACGCTGAGGTTCATTTTCAAAACCCTTTTCAGCGTAAAATTCCTGTTCACCGGCTGAGAATGTAAATTCCTTACCGCAATCCTTACATACTAATGTCTTGTCTTCGTACATTGTTTTTACCTCACTTTGGTTATTTGTTTGTTTTCTGCCTTCAATAATTCCCCTCGTTGCCCTCACGCAAAGCGCTTTCAAGTTTTTTCTTAATACGTTGGACGGCATTGTCAACCGCTTTCGTATCTTTCCCCAACTTTTCCGCAATTTCCTGATAGGAAAGCCCCTCAAGATAATATACAAGCACTTCTGTTTCAAGCTTGCTGAGTACTTTATTGATTTTATACTCCATACCATCCATATTCTCTCGATCAATCAATATGGCCTCAGGGTCTTGAAGCTCACTGAACGCTATGATGTCAAGCAAGGTTGTATCGCTGTCATCGTCATAAGTATTCTTATCAAGTGATACATAAGAATTTAAGGGAAGGTGTTTTTTTCTCGACGCCGCTTTAACGGCAGTTATAATGTGCCTTGTCACGCATACTCCTGCAAAGACTTTAAAAAACGGAAATCTGTCGCCGTCAAAATCCATAACGGCTTTGTACAGTCCTATAAGTCCCTCCTGAATAATATCGTCATCATCGGCACCGGCAAGAAAATAAGGTTTTGATTTTGCATAAACAAGATTTTTATATCTCGACAATATCGCCTCCAAAGCCTCGTCATCACCGTTTTGAGCGGCTTTAACAAGTTCTTCGTCCGATAACGTCTTTAGATTTTTTCTTTCCGTTTCCAATACCGTCACCTATTCTTCCCTCTGATATAAGTACAAACCGTAGTATATCATTTTAATTCCAAAAAGTCAAGGAATATTTGTAAAACCTGCAAAAATATTTTATTTCTAATTTATAATTATACAACACTTTTCACAATGCGACATTTTATTTCAAAAGTGAACAAAAAATGACTGCCGATAAACCGACAGTCATTTTCGTTAGCAGTACATATCCTTGTATGCCGCAATACAATTCTTAATAACTTCTTTTGCCTCGTCCGGACCAAGCACCTCATTTACAACAGTTTCCTTACCCTCAAGAGATTTATACACTCTGAAGAAGTGAGAAATTTCACTGAAAGTATGTTGAGGTAATTGGTTAATATCCTTAAATTCCGCATATGACGGGTCATTAAACGGAATTGCAATTATCTTTTCATCGACTTGGTCATCATCAATCATTTTCATAACACCAATCGGATAACATTCAACAAGCGTCATCGGAACTATTGATTCCTGACAAAGTACAAGAACGTCAAGCGGGTCATTATCCGCCGCATACGTTCTCGGAATAAATCCGTAGTTTGCAGGATAGTGAGTTGATGTGTAAAGTACGCGGTCAAGACGCAAAAGTCCTGTTTCCTTATCCATTTCATACTTGTTTTTAACGCCTTTCGGAATTTCGATTACCGCCATAAATTTTTCAGGCGAAATTCTTCTTGGGTTAATATCGTGCCAAATGTTAGACATACCTTATCTCTCCTTTTTATCATTTTTTAGACTGTATTATAACAGTTTTTGTTTCTTGGTCCCATTCAACGGTACAATCAAGCGATTCGCTTACCGCTCTTAAAGGTACCATTGTTTTATCATTCATAAGTTGCGCAGGCTCGTTAAGTTCCGGTTGTTTTTCGCCGTTCACATAAAATTCCTTGCTGTTTATTGTCATTGTTATAGTTTTATCTGCCGTTTTTGCAATGATTTGTTGCACACCGTTTTCATCAACCCATTCAACTTCTGCATTCAACGCCTCAAAAATCGTACGCATAGGCACAAGTGTAGAGTCATTTTTTATAACAGGGTCTTGCGTCGGGAACTGCAAAGTCTGACCGTCAAGAACTACAGTCACAATATCAGGCTTTTTGCTAAGCTCGCTCAAACTGCTGTAATCTTCAAACAGCACAACAGGCTTTTCGTTAAATCTTACACCCTTTGCACGAATATAAGTTTTCTGACTTGCATTGCTTTCAATATGAGAAATTCTGAAATCATCTTGATCCTTTAAATTATCTCTGTTTGAAATTTGATTTTGAGTTAAATTATCCGTATTGTTTTTATCGTCACCAAACCACATTCTGTCATATGACGCAACGAATGCATCCGGAATATTGCTTTCTGTCAAAGCCGCTCTTGCCGCCGCAACCGAATCCTTATAATTATCGGGATTCATAACAGTCTGCAATCCCTCACCCAACGTATATGAATAATATGTTTTACCGTTTGCCCAAACATTTTCTTCACGGCCGTCCTCATTTACAGTCTTTTCAATTTTTACTTTCGGCTGTAATTCGTCCGTATCGGGATCAAGCATATACATTTGAAGAAGATATGTCGTATCAACACTGCTGAACGTTTCAACACCTATATATTTCTTATTTCCAACAGGGATAGTAAAAACGTTTGCATAAGAATTACCGTAATTTGCAATTAAATCGGTATCTATCGAGCCAAGGAACGTAACACCGTTTTCGCTGCCTTGATAAACCGATACACCGCTGCTCTCAACAGTAATAAGTTCATTGTCAAAGTCCATATCTATATCATCGTAAAATGCAGAGATAAGTCCCAAAAAATAATTATTTACATTGTCATATTCATTTTCGTGACCGGCAAATGACGCCGCAAAATCACAATAACCGACCTGAGGGCCAATCACTGTCGAAATAAACTTATTATAAGCATATATGTTATCTTTTGCAAATGCACTTGTGCCTAAAAGCATTGCACCGGCAAGTACCGCACTGACCGTTTTTTTTAATTTCATAATTAAACTACCCCTTCTTCGGGACATTTATCACAATCCCGACTTTAAATCTTTTATTTTTTCACGAAGATTATTAATTCTTTCTTCTACACTCTCACCGGTTGCAATAGACTTAACGATTGCACTGCCGACAATAGCACCGTCGAAATATTTTGTAAGTTCCTTAACCTGCCTGCCGTTTGAAACACCAAATCCCACGCAAGCCGGAACGTCAGTATATTTCTTTATTGTTCCCACAAATTCATCAAAATTTGTGACAAATGATGATTTCTCACCCGTAACGCCGAGTGAAGAAATACAATACAAAAATCCTTTTGCGTCTTTCGCAATATTTTTAATTCTGTCTTTTGAAGTCGGTGATACAAGGCTTATCTGATATACACCGTATTTTTCGGTATATTCCTTGATTTCATCGCTTTCTTCATAAGGCAAATCAGGAATAATAAGTCCGTCAACGCCTGTTTCCTGACAACGTTTAAAGAATTTTTCAATTCCGTATTGTACCATTACATTATAGTAAAGCAAAAATACCATAGGTACTTCCACATTATTTCTGATTTTTCGGACAAGTTCAAACACCTTGAAAATATCCACGCCTTGCGCCAAAGCTCTTTCATCGGCACGCTGAATTACAGGACCGTCCGCCGCAGGATCCGAAAAAGGTACGCCCAATTCAATAAGGTCAACGCCCTCCTCCTGCATTGTGTATATAGCCTTTTCGCTCACTTCCATGTTAGGGTCGCCTACCGTCAAAAATGTAATAAGCGCCTTTCTGCCGTCTGCTTTCACCTTAGCAAATCTCTCGTCTATTCTATTCATTCTCATAACTCCTCACTGTCTCTATAAATTTCTTTATCTTCTGTTCATCTTTAAAACCGTCCGTTTCAACCGAAGAAGAAATATCCACTCCGACAGGCTTAAAAATATTAATACCCTCTATAACATTTTCGGTTTTAATTCCTCCGGCAAGCATAATCGGCTTATCGGTCTTTATACTACCGCCGCCGTGCCAGTCAAAAGTTTGACCGCTGCCACCGTACTCTTTATCAGTATACTTGTCTAAAAGCAGTCTGTCAACCCCCTTTACATCATAAATATCTTCTCCGTCACGCACTCTTACAGCTTTCCAAATTTCACATTTGCAGTCAAGGTTTGAAATATACTCATCGTTTTCATCTCCGTGAAGCTGAACAACGTCAAGCTTTGCTACCTGTACCGCCTCATTTATCTTTTCATACGTTTCATTGACGAACACACCGACTTTTTTTATATCCTTATCAAGATTTTTCGTGATTTCAGCGACCGTTTCGGGTGTGACTTCACGTTTGCTCTTTGCGAATATAAAACCGATGTAATCGGGTTTGTACTTACTAATTATATCTATATCTTCCTTACGGCGAATACCGCATATTTTAATTTCCATATCTCAAATTATCAACAGCTTTTTTTATATCCTTTTCACGCATAAACGCCTCACCGATAAGTGCAGCGTCGAACTTTAATCCTCTCAGATATTCAAAGTCACTGTGTTTCCTTATCGCACTTTCCGCAACTTTTACTTTACCGTCGGGTATCAGCGGTAAAAGTCTTTCGCACGTCGTTATATCCTCGTCAAACGTCTGAAGATTTCTGTTGTTTACGCCTATTATTCTGCCATATTCAACCGCTCTTTTGACTTCTTCTTCGTTGTGCGTTTCAACAAGCACATCAAGTCCGATACTGTCTGCCAAAGCGTGAAACTTCTTGTATTCCGCGTCAGTCAGTGCCGCCATTATAAGCAAAATTGCGTCCGCACCGTACAGTTTAGCCTCATATATCTGATACTCGTCAACCGTAAAATCCTTGCGAAGTACGGGAATGCTGAATTTACTTTTAATATCCTTAACAAATTCTATATTGCCTTTAAAATATTCAGGCTCGGTAAGTACCGACATTGCTTGAATATTGCATTTGTCATATTCTTCGGCAATCTTCATATGGTCAAAATCTCCGCGTATAAGTCCCTTTGACGGCGATGCTTTTTTTATTTCCGCAATAATTGAAACATCGTCAATCGACATAAGTCCGTTTTTGAAATTCGGTGCTTTAAGTTCCGCTTTTTCCAAAGCCTTTAAAAGCCCGCTTGGGTTTAAATTTTCTTTCGCCTTCGCTACTCTGATTTTCGTAGATGCAATAATTTTATCAAGTATCATATCAAATTCCGCAGCCTTTCTTCTTAATTAAATTTCTTAGTTTCAGCCACAAATTCGTTTACTTTATCCATAACCTTACCGCTGTCAATAGTCTGTTTTGCGATTTCGACAGCCTCTTTGTATGAATCTGCTTTACCGCCGATATATATACCTGCCGCACTGTTAAGAACGATAATATCGCGTCTTGAACTCTTTTCGCCGTTAAAAATACTTTTTGCGATTTCGGCATTTTCCTTACCGTCACCGCCGGTAATATCGCTTGCATCCGCATATTCGATACCGTAATCGTGCGGATCGATTTCATACACAACAATCTTACCGTCAATAATTTCGTTTACCAACGTTTTACCCGTAACTGTAATTTCGTCCATACCGTCACTGCCACAAACAATCATAGCGCGTTTAACGCCCATTTCACTCATTACCTTAGCAAAAACGCTGACTTTTTCAGGTGAGAAAACACCTATAACCTGTCTTGATGCATTTGACGGATTTGAAAGCGGACCAAGCATATTGAATATAGTTCTGATACCGATTTCTTTTCTGATAGGTCCTACATTTTTCATTGCCTTATGGAACTTCATAGCATTCATAAAGCCCATACCTGTTTCATTTATACATTGCTCAACCTGTTTCGGCTCAAGCATAATGTTTGCACCGAGTGCCTCAAGCAAATCGGACGCACCGCTCTTTGAAGATGCAGCTCTGTTACCGTGCTTTGCCACAGTCACACCTGCCGCCGCACAAACAAACATTGATGTTGTCGATATGTTAAACGAATTAGCACCGTCACCGCCCGTTCCGACAAAGTCTATGTACTCATCAGTACCAAGCTTGACGCTGCCGCCCTTTGACTTCATCATTTCCGTACAGCCGACAATCTCGTCTACCGTTTCGCCTTTCATGCGAAGTGCCGTCAAAAATGCCGACACCAATACAGGTGACGCTGTACCCTCAAGCATCATATCCATTGCTTTTGCAGCCTCTTCACGCGTAAGATTTTGTCCTTCTGTTACTTTTTTTAATAGTTCTTTCATAATTATAGTCCTCCTCTAATCTCAGGCAAAATGTAAAAGAAAAGCCCGTTTTTGACCAAAACGAGCGTAATATCCCTATAAAATATAAAACATCTTTTTAATTTTGCTCATCTCGTCTAATCTAAATTTATTATAGCATAGCATAACAAAAAATGCAATACCGGAAAATCGAATTTTCTACATTATTTTTTTCAAATTCCCCTTGTAATATTTGTTTAAATATTGTATAATAAATATATTAATGAAACAGGGGTGAAAAACTTAATGAAAAGTTTCGATATAAAAACAAAAATTTATTTCGGTGACAATGCACTTGACAGACTTGCAGACCTTCCTTATAAAAAAGCGCTTATCATCACAGACCCGTTTGTTGTAAAAAGCGGTATGCTGCAGATGATTACATATCGTTTAAACGACGGTTATACTGAATTTGACGTATTTTCAGACGTTGTTCCGGACCCACCGATTGAAAAGATTTCTCTTGGTGTTAAGGCAATGCTTGACTATGATCCTGACGTTGTTATCGCAATCGGCGGCGGCAGTGCCATTGACAGTGCAAAATCAATTCGTGAATTTGCAACAAGAGCATCTCAAAAAGAAGTTGCACTTATCGCTATTCCTACCACTTCCGGTACAGGCAGTGAAGTTACAAGTTTTGCCGTTGTATCTGATCCGGCAAATGATATAAAATATCCGCTTGTATCAGACAGTATGTTGCCGACAGAGGCTATTTTGGACGCCGACCTTGTAAAGAGTGTTCCGGCAAACATAACAGCCGACACAGGTATGGATGTACTTACTCACGCAATCGAAGCATATGTAAGTATCAACAACAACGAATTTTCAGCCGCACTTGCAGAAAAGTCAATCGAGATATGCGGTACTTTCCTACTTCGTTCATATCTTGACAATAACGATACACACGCAAGAAAGAAAATGCACGTTGCGTCATGTCTTGCAGGTCTTGCATTTAACAGTGCATCACTTGGTCTTAACCACGGTATTGCTCACGCAATCGGTGCTAAGTTCCACATTCCGCACGGCAGAGCCAATGCAATGTTACTTCCTCACGTTATAGAATACAACTCAGGAATTAACAAACATTCAAGAAGTCAAAGCCACTATCCTAAGTGCGTTGAAAAGTATGTCAACGTTGCTAAACTTCTTGGTGTAAATAACTTCAATGAAATCACAACAGTTCGCGCTCTTGTAAGCTGGATTCAGTTTATGTTAAAGGAAATGAACGTTCCTGTTTCGGTTTCACAATGCGGTGTTGACAGAACAGAATACTTCAACGCAATCGACTCAATGGCTGAAAAAGCTCTTGCAGACGCTTGTACAGCAACAAATCCTCGCGTACCTACGAAGGAAGAAGTTGTTCAAATTCTTGAACATTTATACGAATAATATTATAAATACAACAAATTCGGGCGTGCTTTTTAACACGCCTATTTTTGTAAAAACTATTATATTGGGAGGATTTTCGTATGAATCAAATCAATCGAAAAAGCAAAATATCCTCGTTTTTTGAACTGCTTTCTTCACATTGTGAATATATTATGACTTTCGCTTTGGGATTGCTTATGATTGTTCAACGATTTTTGAGCGGAGTATACAAGCCTGTTATGGACGACTGGTTTCTGTACGGTGATTTGTATAAAGGTATATCAAACCGACTTGCAAACTTTGCAATTCCGAACGAAAAGTTTGCAATACGCCCGCTCGCAGGAGTGTTTGACTGTTTCGTAAACGCACCGTTGTTTAATCATTTGTGGATTGTCGAATTGTTTTTGACATTTTCACTGCTTTTCGGTTCATTTCTGATTATAAAAGCACTTCGCAGAAACAATTTTGCAAGCGGCGGATTCTTCTTGTGCCTTGTGTGCCTTTTTCCTGTTGGACTTGAGGCTACTTATTGGATTGCCGCCGCAACAAGAGTTGTATATTCACTGCTGTTTATAGGTTGTGCCACACTTTCGCTTGATTACTGTTATAAATCGGATAAAGTGAAATTTTTAGTTATGTTTGCCGTATTCGGTATGCTCAGTGTATGTTTTTACGAACCGGCAATAGTGGTTTATATCATACTTACGCTTTTCATTGTTTGGAACAATTATAAGAATAAAAAAGATTTGCTTCCGCTTGCAATAATGGCGGCACATATAGCGATTATCGGAATTTACTACATTTTAAATTCCGGTTCCGGCGAAATAGAATCGCGAGGCGGTTTCCTTGAAACAGATATATTGGAGCATACCGCACTCGTTACCGATTATACGAAAAATATATTCACCGATTTTACAAATTCAATATTTAAAAACGGTTACGATAAAGGTATTATTATCGTTTTCGGCGGTCATAAATTTATAAAAATATTACTTATCGCAATACTTTCGATTATATTCGGTGTATTTTCGGCTGTATGTATTAAAAAGCGTAAATTTTCTTGGAAAATCCTTGTGCTTGGAATTGTGATGTTTTTCGGCGGACTTTCGCTAAACTACATTCTCGGTTCTGACAGAATACCGTTAAGACTTGTATTTTTCGCATATCTCGGAATAGGCATAGTAATTGATGAACTTATAGTTCTTTTACCGCTATCGTTTAGCAGAATTTTATGTGCGGTTTTACTTACAGTTTCGGCATTTTCATTTACAGTTACAGGTATCGGTGAAGTAAGCGATTATCAAAAAACATCTGACATTGACGTCGCTCTTACATCACAGCTTATAAACCTTGACACCAAAGAGAATATCACGAATACAGACAAAAACGTATATGTATTCAGCGGTCAGCATTACTATGACGAAACAAAATGTGTAAGCTGGCTCGATCATATAAGAGGCGTCAGCGGTAATTATGCTGATTTTACAGGTTGTATGCGACATATCACCGGCGCTGCGAATACAAATAACGTTATGCCTTTCACTTACGGAGATATTCATAAACTTAAACCGTTTATTGATATTGAGGGTGTTTGCAATTTTTATAATATAGAATATGACAGAACAATCGTTCCCGTAAAACTCGTAGCTGACGGCGATAACTACATCATTAAACGCAATGATGATTCAATAGTCGGTACATTGACAAAAGTTGACGATATTTCATATCAATTCTTTAATTAAAAAAAGCGACTGTCAGTCGCTTTTTTTAATATTCAGTTTCGTGTTTATCATACCTTTTCGTAGGGGCGATCATCGGTCGCCCTTTTCACGCATCATCACTTTCCCTTCTTCCTACTTCGTACAGGCGACCATCGGTTGCCCTAAACCTACAATATATTCTCCAACTTAAACTTATAATTTTTCGGCAAATGTTCAAACAAAAAACCAAGCACACGACAATGTGAAACTGCGTCTGTTTGCTCCCCGCCGTTAATATACCCCTCCACTTCTGATATATTCATTTCAATTTTATCAAAGTCCTCATGATTGCCTGTTGCGGCAAGTACAGTACGATTTTCGTCAAGATACTGTACAAGTTTTTCGATTTCATCACCGGCACTTTCATAATCGCCGTCATACAAAAACGCCATAACTCTGTCATTAATCTCCCCCAGTTCTCTCGACACTTTATCAATATGGTTTGTATATGCAACACTCCCTGCCACAATAACCGCCGCAATAACCGCTGACGCTATAACTCCTTTCATTTTCTCCATTCCCCTTTTAACTGTATAAATAATTCGTCCTCTGCGTCAAGTGACGCAACAAATATCTCTTTTACATCTTTAATATTACGTTTTTTCAATTCCTTTGTAAGCCAAATGTGGTCTTTTTTCGCGCGAGTCAATTCACCCTCGTTAAGTGTTCCGTCCGACACGATAACACAAGGCAATCCGTCGTGACGAACATTTTCAAGCTGTAAATCCTCCACAGTCACAGGTCTTGCCTTATCTTTCGGTATAACGCTCAATTTACCGCTTGTTTCCAAAACCGCCACCGCCACATCGGATATATCGTGACAACCGTTAAGTCGAAGTTCCTCAAGCAAATCATTGATATTGAACCGAAGTTTTTTTAACTCGGCTTCATTTATGCACCCGTCATACACGACAATACTCGGCTCACCGCTCAAAAACTTGCGAATATTTTTACTTTTAAGGCTCAAATATGACATCATAACTTCTGCAACAATCAAAGTCAGCACAGGAATAATCCCCGTCAAAAGCGGTATATCGATAGCCTGCATAGGCACAGACGCCAAATCGGAAATCATTATAGCGACAACAAGCTCCGACGGCTGCAACTCCCCAAGCTGTCTTTTACCCATTATACGCATAGCGGCAATAACCATACCGTACAAAATCAAAGTTCTAACAACAAGTATAAGCATATTTCACCTCAGACATTTTCTTTTGTGTATTATTCTCTTTAAACACAATATTTATGTATTTCACTTTACTTTCACGCGTTAAAGTGGTATAATTAAAGTATATTTTGTAATGCACACTATCGGCTCGCAGATATATGTGCATTAGTGATTTATTGTGAGCAGAAAGGTTACTGATAACAAATGAAAGAAATAAATGACGAACGAATTGACACGCTTTTCAAAGCAGTTCTTGAATTAAAAACCGTTGATGAATGCAGAAGATTTTTTACTGATTTATGCACTATTTCGGAACTTAAATCAATGAGTCAGCGTATGGAAGTCGCACTTATGCTTAAAGACAAAAACATCTATACGGACATTGCCGCAAAAACAGGTGCGTCAACCGCAACAATCAGTCGCGTAAACAGATGTATAAATTACGGCTCAGACGGCTACAATTTAGTAATTGACAGAATGGAGAATAAAGATGAATAGCTATACCGATTTCGCCTATATTTACGATTCGCTTATGCACAAGGATATTGATTATGAAAAATGGGCGGACTATATAGAAAATCTTTTTATTATGTATGACGTAAACCCCGACCTTGTATGCGACCTCGCATGCGGTACGGGCAATATAACAATACCTCTTGCCAAACGCGGATACGATATGACAGGCGTTGATATTTCGGAGGATATGCTTAACATTGCCCGTGAAAAAGCCGACGGACTTGACATACTTTTTCTGAACCAAAGCATGACCGATCTTGACCTTTTCGGCACAATGGGTGCGTTTCTATGCATGATTGACGGTATAAATTATGTTCTTCCGCCGAAATCGTTATTAACTCTTTTTACCAAAATCAAAACTTGCTTTATCGATCCCGACGGTCTTTTTATATTCGATATAAGCACAGAATATAAGTTAAAAAACGTGATAGGCTCAAACACATTTGTGCACAGCGATAAAAACATATTTTATACCTGGCAAAATCGCTTTATCGAAAAACGCAAATTATCCGATATGTTCCTCACTTTCTTTGTAAAGCAAGGCAAAAAATACAGTCGTTTTGAAGAACGTCATCTGCAAAGAGCATATTCGGTAAACGAACTTACATTACTTCTCAAAAAAGCCGGTTTTAAGTCTGTCGATACATATGACGAACTGTCGTTTGACAAACCGAAAAAAGACAGCGAACGCATAGTGTTCGTGTGTCGTTAAATACTGAATATTTATAGGATTTTCCTTGATTTTAAGCCCAATTTGTGGTATAATAAATAAGTTAAAAGTATTAAATTTTGTACTTGGAATTTACATTTCAAGTCTGAAAATTAGGAGGAAATTATGGCAAAAAAGTCCAAAGAATTGAAACTGGATATGGACGCAATCAATAACCAACATATTATTGATGTTGACCTTAACAGTGAAATGAAAAAAGCTTATATTGATTATGCTATGAGCGTTATAGTAAGCCGTGCCCTTCCTGACGTTCGTGACGGTATGAAACCTGTTCACAGACGTATATTATATGATATGTATGAGGCAAACCTATTATACGAAAATGATTTTAAAAAGTCTGCCGCAACTGTCGGTGACGTGCTTGGTAAATATCACCCTCACGGTGACGCGTCCGTATATGACGCAATGGTACGTTTGGCACAGGATTTCTCACTTAGATATCCGCTTGTACAAGGTAAAGGTAACTTCGGTTCTGTCGACGGTGACCCGCCTGCAGCTTACCGTTATACCGAGGCGAAAATGTCTAAAATATCGGCACTTATGCTTACCGATATTGAGAAAAATACGGTTGACTATGTACCTAACTATGATGACAAATTAAAAGAGCCTGACGTTCTTCCGTCAAGATTTCCGAATTTGCTTGTAAACGGCTCTGCCGGTATCGCAGTCGGTATGGCGACAAATATTCCGCCGCACAATCTTACAGAAGTTGTTGACGGTATAATCGCAGTTATAGACGACCCTATGATAACAACCGAGGAACTTATGACTCATATTCAAGGTCCCGATTTCCCAACCGGCGGCGTTATTATGGGCAAAAGCGGTATAAGAAACGCTTATACAACAGGTCGCGGAAAAATTATTCTTCGTGCGAAAGCCGAAATAGAAGAACACAATGACCGAAACAGAATTGTTGTCACAGAAATACCTTATCAAGTAAACAAAGCAAAGCTTGAAAAGCATATTAACGAACTTGTTCGTGACGGCAAGATTGACGGTATTTCATCAACTCGTGACGAATCTACCGAACATATTCGTCTTGTTATCGAACTTAAACGTGACGCAAACCCTAATGTTGTACTTAACAATCTGTTCAAGTATACACAAATGCAGGATACTTTCGGCATCATCTTGCTTGCACTTGTAGACAAACAGCCGAAAATTCTTACACTTCGTGAGATGATTGACTACTACATCGCCCACCAGGAAGATGTTATTTCAAGACGTACACAGTTTGAACTTGACAAAGCACTTGACCGTGCACATATCTTAGAGGGTTACAAAATTGTTATAGACAACGTTGACGAAGTAATCAGCATAATCCGTGCATCAAAGAGTATTCCTGACGCAAAGCAAACCTTGTGCGAACGTTTCTCACTTACAGATGCACAGTCAGACGCAATCGTAAAAATGCAGCTCGGTCGTTTGTCCGGTATGGAACGTGACAAGATTGAGGAAGAATATCAAGCACTTGTTGTAAAAATCGAAGACTTACGTTCAATTCTTGCAGATGAAAGCAAAGTTCTTGAAATAATTAAGAACGACCTTACCGATATTAAGAATAAGTACGGCGATGAAAGAAGAACTGAAATATCAATGGTTACAACTGAAATTGATATTGATGACCTTATCGACGAAGAAGATATTGTCGTTACTGTTACTCATAAAGGTTACACAAAACGTCTGCCTGTCGATACTTATAAATCACAAAGACGCGGAGGTCGCGGTATTTCAGGTCTTACAACTCGTGAAGAGGACTTCGTTGAACACCTGTTTACAACCACAACGCACCACACATTGTTGTTCTTTACAACTCACGGTGTTGTGTACAAGCTGAAAGGTTATCAAATTCCTGAGGCAAGCAGACAGGCAAAGGGTACGGCGATTGTAAACCTACTTCCGCTTGAAAACGATGAAAAGATTTCCGCAATGATTCCTATTAAGGACTTCGAGGACGGCAAATACCTTACATTCATCACCAAAAACGGTATTATCAAAAAGACAAACGTTATGGATTACTCAAAAATCCGTAACGGCGGACTTCGTGCGATTGACCTTGACGAAAACGATGAACTTATCAGAGTTAAACTTACAGACAATACTCAAGATATTATTATTGCTACACATGACGGTTATGCAATCCGCTTTAACGAAACTGAGGTACGTTCAACAGGCCGTACAACAAGAGGTGTTATGGGTATCCGCCTTCACGACGGCGACTATGTTATCGGTGCGTCTGTTGCACTGCCCGACAGCCAGCTTCTTACTGTCACAGAAAACGGTTACGGCAAGAAAACACCGCTTGACGAGTATCGTATTCAGTCAAGAGGCGGTAAAGGTATTTTCACTTATCGTATTACCGAGAAAACAGGCAAACTTGCCGGTATGAAAACTGTCACAGATAATGACGATATTATTCTTATCACATCTGACGGTGTTATTATAAGAATGCACACAGATGAAATTTCTTCATACAGCCGTCAAACTCAAGGTGTAAGAGTTATGCGTCTTGACGACGGTGTAAGTGTTATGAGTATTGCACGAACAGAACGTGAAGAAGAAACTGATGAAGAAGCAGAAAATTCTGAAGAAGTTATTGCTGATGATACAACCGAAACTCAAATTGCTGACGAAAGCAAAACAGAAGGAGATGTCGAGTAATTATGAAAAAATCAATTAGTGTTATAGCTATAATTCTATCAATGGTAATGGTGCTTGCGTCATGCGGCACAAACCAAAACGGCAAAGATGAAGATCCCGTTTCAACACCTGATCCGGAACTTGTAAAAAACACAGTCAATGCCACAATAGAACTTGAAGACGGTGACGAAATTATGCTTGAATTATATCCGGACCTTGCACCTGATACGGTTGAAAACTTCGTTGAACTTGCAGAAGACGGTTTTTATGACGGCACAATATTCCACAGAGTTATTGAAGATTTTATGATTCAAGGCGGCGGCTATGACGAAAATCTGAAAGAGCAAAAAACTGAGTCTATCAAAGGTGAATTTGCAAAGAACGGTTTTGAAAACACACTTTCTCACACCAGAGGTGTAATTTCAATGGCAAGAGCACAGGATTATGACAGTGCAACAAGTCAATTCTTTATCGTTCAAAAAGATGCGACTTACCTTGACGGTCAATATGCCGCATTCGGCAGAGTTACAGAGGGTATGGATATAGTTGATGAAATCGCATCTGTAAAAACAGGTACGGTTGCCTCATCAAATATGGAGGACGTCCCTATCGAGCCTATCGTGATTGACACAATCACCATTGACACATCTGTATCAAGCGGTAAATCAAGCAAAACAAAGGCTACTTCAAAGCCGTCAAAAGATAAAGACACAGACAAGAACTCAAAAGATACTGATGATGAAGACGAAGATACATCATCTTCAAAGTCATCTAAATCATCATCAAAATCAACAACTGCTCCGAAATCAACACCTAAGTCAAACTCAAGTTCAAAATCGAGCAGTTCAAATTCTTCATCAAGCAGTAAATCAAGCAATTCAAATGATGACAAAAACAACGATGATGAATTAAGCGAAGATGAACTTAATGACATTCTTCCATTCTTACAGTCAGGCTCAACAGAGTCAAATTCTTAAAAAGCAAGGAGATAAATTATGAATATTGAAATCGAAATGGAAAACGGCGGAATTATAAAAGCAGAGCTTTATCCGGACGTTGCACCAATCACAGTAGAAAACTTTGTTTCACTAATCGAAAGAAACTTCTTTGACGGTCTTATTTTCCACCGTGTAATTCCGGGCTTTATGATTCAAGGCGGCGGTTTTACGGCAGACGGTCAACACAAAGAAACAGATTCAATTAAGGGCGAATTTGACGGTAACGGTGTTACAAATCCATTAAAGCATACAAGAGGTGTGCTTTCAATGGCAAGAACAATGTTCCCGAACAGTGCGTCAAGTCAGTTCTTCATTATGCACGAGGATGCACCTCACCTTGACGGTCAGTATGCCGCTTTCGGTAAGGTTACAGAGGGTATTGAGGTTGTTGACAAAATAGCAGAGACACCGACAGATATGCAGGATAAGCCAATCGAAGATCAAATTATAAAAACAATAAGACTTGTATAATAAAAGCTCCGTAAGCATTGCTTACGGAGCTTTTTTTTGTTGTTTTTAGTGTATAAAACTAAAATATAAAATTACCAATATACCAAGTATAATTCTGTAATAACCGAATGATTTAAAATTGTGTTTTCTTACATAGTTCATCAAGAACTTAATTGCAAGCATTGACACAATATACGCAACAACCATACCTGTCAAAAGCACAATCACATCTTGCATAGGCATAGCCAAGCCGTATTTAAGCACTTTCAGTAGGCTTACACCGAACATAACCGGTATAGCCAAGAAGAACGAAAATTCAGCCGCAACCGAACGTGAACAACCTATAAGCATTGCACCAAGTATTGTTGCACCTGAACGCGATGTACCCGGAACGATTGACAACACTTGAAACAGTCCGATTAAAAGTGCTGTTTTGTATGTCATATCGTCCATGCTTTTGATTTTTGTTTCCTTGTGCAACGATTCAACAACTATGAACGCTACACCGTACAAAATAAGCATTGCCGAAACGACCTGCCAATTTTCCCAAGCCGACATAAAATTATCAAGTACAAGACCGATAACCGCAGCCGGTACACAGGCAATAATAACCTTAAACCACATTTTCCAAGTATTCTCTTTTTCAACATTTGTCTTTTTCGGTGAAAACGGATTTAACTTATGAAAATATAGCGTTACTACCGCCAAAATTGCTCCAAGCTGTATTACATACAAATACAAATCAGATGCGGTAAATCCCTCTGTATTGTTTATAAGTTCGTTTACAAGTATCATATGCCCTGTCGAGCTTATAGGCAACCATTCGGATATACCTTCAACAATGCCCAGAACAATCGATTTAATCATTTCGAGAAACAAAATATAACAACTCCTTATTTAATTTTCTTCTTTGCTGCATTTATTATCATATTTGCAGTTTCTTCAATGCCGAATTTTTCAGCATCAATACACAAGTCGTAATTAGACATAACGCCCCAATTTTTGCTTGTGTAGTAATCGTAATATGTACGACGTTGTTTGTCGGTTTTCAAAACCTTGTCTTTTGCTTTGGCTTGAGTAATATTAAGTGCCGACATAACTCTCTTTGCACGATAATCAACCGAGCCGTATACAAATACACTTAAAACGTCCTCATTTTCATTTTCAAGAACATAATCCGCACAACGTCCGACAATAACGCAAGAGCCTTTCTTCGCAACCTCTTTAATAACGTCAGCCTGTGCGATAAATAACTTATCATTTATAGGCATTTCGTAATAAATCGGTGCGTTTATACCTCTCATTGAGTAGTTGCCGCTTGCAAGCGAGTAAAGAAAACTGTTTGTTGCGTGTTCGTCAACCTCTTTCAACGCCTCTTTACTGATATTGCTCTTTTGTGCCGCAAGTTCAACAAGCTCCTTGTCATAAAAAGGTATGTTAAAATACTCCGCAACCTTTTCACCTACATCACGTCCGCCACTTCCGAACTGTCTTCCTATTGTAATTATCAATGACATAATTCATTCTCCTCTCTGTTTTAATTTTATGTTAATGATATACATTACTGATACATTTCTTTATAGTGTTCCCAACTCGAATTTACCTTTACAACATAATTACGAGTTTCAGAAAACGGAATATATTTGAGCGTAACTCCGTCATCACTGTATCGCGAGTCATTAAGCCAACTATAAACATTTCCCATACCACCGTTGTAAGCCGCCAAGGCGGTGTCAATATTTCCGTAAACATCAATCAAGTGACGTAAATAATGACAGCCAAAACGTATATTTGTTTCGGGGTCCATATAATCATATTCAGTCGTTATCCCTAATTCTTTAGCGTTCCATTCAGCAGTTTCCTCAGTAAGCTGCATAAGTCCGCCGGCAACACCCGAATGTGCCTCAGGCACAAAATTACTTTCAACCTTTATAACCGCCATAACCAAGAACGGATCAAGGTCGTTGGCTTTTGAATATTTTACAATATAATCTGCATACGCAACAGGATATTTGAATTTTTGACTTGTTTGATAACCGCCTAATATACCCAGTACCGCAACAAATATTGCAAGAAGTACAAGGAATGCTTTAAAAATTTTACTCAAAACTATTCCCCTTTATTTTATTAAATAACCCGACAACATCACTTTCAAGCTGTGCAATATCACCGTTATTATATATGATATACATTGAATTTTCCTTATAGAACTCATCATCATTTTGAGCATTAATTCTTTGTATCGCCTGTTCATCGGTAATATTGTCACGCGTCTTAATTCGTGTGATTCTGCTTTGTTTATCAGCAATAACCGACACTATAAATTCACAAAGCGGTTCAACATTACTTCCGATTATCACTGCTCCGTCTATACCAACCAATTCGGCATCAGTCGTGTTTATGTCTTTTACCACTTCCGCCTTTATATATTTATGCGTTATGTTGCTTAATGCCTCTGTTTTTTGTTTGTCAGAAAAAGCGATTGATGCTAATTTCTTTCTATTCAATGTCTTATCGTCATTTAGTATGCTATCACCGAAATAATCGACCAATTCATTAAGACATTCACTGTTTGGTTCTACAATTTCGTGTGCAATTACATCTGTGTCAATAATATGCACACCCAGTTTTTCAAGCATTTTTGAAACAGATGTTTTTCCGCTTCCGCTTCCGCCTGTTATACCGAAAACAATCATTTTTATACCCTCTTAAATGTTCTCAATTTGCCAATCTATCGGTGTTTTACCCATTTCCGTCAACATTCTGTTTGCCGTTTCAAAATGACCGCAACCGAAAAATCCTCTGTTTGCCGACAACGGACTCGGATGTGCGGCAGTTAAAATTTTATGATAATGATTAGTAATAACCTTTATTTTCTCTTTCGCATTGTTACCCCAAAGCATAAATATTACCGGGTCTTTGCGTTCATTCAAACACTCGACAACTCTGTTGGTAAATATCTCCCAACCTTTGTTTCTGTGCGAATTTGCCTGACCGTCACGGACAGTCAATGCTGAGTTAAGCAACAACACACCTTGTCTTGCCCATTTTTCAAGATAACCGTTATTTGGAATGTACAATCCCAATTCATTATGAAGTTCCTTATACATATTCAATAATGACGGAGGAATCTTGACACCTTTTTGAACTGAAAAAGCTAACCCATGTGCTTGACCGACTTCATGATAAGGGTCTTGACCAAGAATTACCACCTTTGTATTTTCGTATGATGTCCATTTCAGAGCATTGAAAATATCATACATATCCGGATGAATACAATGCGATTTATATTCAGATTTCAAAAAAGCACGAAGTTTCAGATAATATTCTTTACTAAATTCATCTTTAAGAATTTCGTCCCAATCATTTCCTATATTAACCACTCAATTCACTCCTAAATAATTATCTTATATATATTATACCAAAAAATCGTTTAAATTGCAATTAGATTATAAACAAATATTTATATTTGTAAAATAGATTTGATTTGAAATACAAAAAAGAACAGTCCGTATGGACTGTTCTTTTAAGATACTTTAATATCAATTATTGAGCATCAACGAATGTATCGAAGATTACCTTAGCTGACTGAGCTCTTGTAGCATTTGAATGTGGTTCAAATGTTGTTTCAGTCATACCGTTGATAATACCGGCCTTTTGAAGAGTCATAACTGCTTCAAATGCGTAATCTGAGATTTCATGTGAATCCTCAAATGTGATTTCAGCATTTACAGGTTCAAGTGACTTTTTCATGATTTTAGCTGTCTTATATGTCATAAGAGCCATATCTTGTCTTGTGATTAGGTCATTAGGACCGAAGTTACCGTCACCGTAGCCTGAAACGATACCAAGTTGACTTGCAACTGATACTGCATTGTAGTACCAAGCTGTTGAAGGAACGTCTGCGAATGTTGATTCACCTTTGGCGTTAAGAGCGTTGATAGCACCCATTAGAATCTGGCAGTATTCTGCTCTTGTGATGTTCGCATTAGGATCGAATGTATATTGATCTCTACCACTAATCATACCTCTCATAGCAAGTCCGTTGATAGCTGTTCTTGCCCATTCAACTGAGTCAAGATCCTGGAAGTCTGGCTTGTAGTTAGTATTTGTGTTAGGTGTTGTTACAGCACCTGTGTGACCAGGAGCGATTATGCTAGGGCCACCACCTGAAGTTGTACCGTCATTACCACCAGTTGTTGTAGAAGCCTTCTTAACTGTAACCTTTACAGATGCTGACTTTTCGTTACCTTCAGTATCTTTGTATGTTGCTGTGATTGTAACTGTACCAGCCTTATCATTTGCAACGTAAGTAGCCTTTGTTTCACCCTTAGAATTGATTTCTGTAGGTGTACCGAAGATTACTGCATATTTTTCATCATCATTTGTTGTGAATGCAACCTTAGCACCGTCTTTTGCGTTCTTAACTGTAGCTGTTACAGTGAACTTCTTATCAAATTCAACAGTTGTTGATGAAGCCTTAACTGAGATTGATGGTTCTGTTGGCTTAGCTGTTGGCTTAGCAGGTGTTAATGACTGTTCAGTATCATTACCATTTTGAATTTCGCCTGTTGCACGATTTACAAGTTGAGCTGCAACTGTTATATTTGAATTATAAAGTGAATATGACAATCCATTTACAACGTCTTCCATTGATGTAACGCCCAAATCTTTAACGTTATCAGCTGTAAAGTAACCATTTAACAAATTATCATATTGATCTTCAGTTAGCTTTGTACCATTGTAATTAGTTACGAAATCATCTTCATATTTAGCATTGCTACCATCAGCATTCTTCACTACCGGAATGATGAAATACTGTGATACACCTTCTGCCGGAGTATCTGATACCTTAACTGTTACTGCCTTCTTAAGTTCAATTGAACCCTTTACATCCGGTGTTGGTTCTGTTCCACCAAATGCTGGCAAAACAACGTTTGATGCAAGAACATCATCAGATCCAACTTCCAAAGTAGCATTGTTATTTGTTTCAAGATATGAACCTGTCTTAATTGTCAACTGATTATCATACTTGAATGGAGTTTTCAAAGTTAATGTCAAAGTTGCTATTGTTCCTGATGTTTCAGATGTAGCTGTTTGACCCAATGCAAATGGATATGTATATACACCACCACTTAGACCACCTGCTTGTGGAGCTGGATTTGCAGCAACTTCAGTAACTTCAGCAGGCATATCTATCTTAAACCTACCTGAACTAATACCGCTTTCAACACCTACATAATTTACATCAACAGTAACTTTAAGACCATCTTCAGAAACTGTTGGTTCGCCAAATACAAAACCTTTTGTTGATTTAACAGGATCGTCGATTGCTGGCTTATCAGTAGCTGCCGGTTTAGCTGTCGCTACTGGCTTTGGTGTTGTTGTTGTTACTGGCTTTGGTGTTGGGGCATTTGGATCTTGTGGTAATTCAACAGTTGGTGCTGCTAAAGAATTAGTGTCATCCCCAACTTCATATGTTGAATTATCGTTTGTTTCAAGATATGAGCCTTCTTCAATTGTGATATTCTTAGCAGTTGCCAAAGCATCACTCAAAGTTAAAGTTAACTTTGTGATTGTTCCTGATGTTTCAGATGTAGCTGCTTGACCTAATGCAAATGGATATGTATATACACCATTGCTTAATCCACCTGCTTGTGGAGCCGGATCAGCTGCAACGGCAGTAACTTCTTCTGGCATATTAATCTTAAATCTACCCGAACTAATACCACTTGTAATATTTGTATAACCTACATCAAATGTAATAGTTTTACCATCAGAACTAACTACTGGAGTTGATAATGTAAAACCTTCTTCTGCTGCGCTTACAAATGTAAAACTTGACAACATAGTAATTATCATTGCAATAGCACAAACAAAAGATACTAATTTCTTATTTTTGTTCATTTTATTGTTTCCCCTTTCGGATTATCCTATTATTATGTTCAACAGAAAATATTTTCAATTAAACATTTACAGTCAGTATAAAATTATTCAGCTAACTGACCTGTTACAGTTTCTCCAACATTGAAAGATTTTCCATCTACAGCTTTATCATCAACTGTGTACCATAGAATTGCATTAGCATCACCAGTTCTGATTTTACCATCTTTGTTAGAGTCGCCTATTGCAAGTTCGCCGTCTGCAGTTACAATTTTTTTACCAACATTGAATGATTTTCCTTCTACAGCTTTATCATCAACTGTGTACCACAAAATTGCATTAGCATCGCCTGTTCTGATCTTGCCATCGCTATTAGAGTCACCAACGATATATTCTTCATCAGTACCTGTTCCAACTTTGAAGTTTGTTGAATAAACCTGACCGTCGCCACCCATGTAAACTGTGTATTTACCGTCTTTAAGATCAGCCGGAAGTGCAACGTCTACAATTTCTGCATTTTGGTCGATTTGTACAACATCGTCAGCTGTAACCTTATCAAGACTTACACTTGAAGGAACGATAAGCAATGTCTTTTGATCAGCTGTATATTTTGTTGTGATCTTTAGACTTGCTGTTTCTGCGCTGTACTCAGCTGAAATTTCTCCAGCTGCCATAGCTGATGTTGCAACTGCAGCTGTAACTGCTGCTACTGCTGCGCATGATAGAAATAGTTTTGAGAATTTCTTCATTTTGTTTTACCCCTTTTCTAAAATAGATTTTTTGTTTTTTTGTTTGAGTGTCTATAAAATCCGGACACGCATACAAGTTACATTCATATATTTACATTATAAACTATAAGGACAAAAATTTCAATTCTTTTTTGGTTTTATGTTATTTTTCGTGATTATGAATTAAATCAGTATTTATATTTTGTGCATTTTTAACAATCAAGCACAAAAAAAAGCGAACCTTACGGCTCGCCCTTAATTATTTTGACGCCATTCTAAGCGTTCTGTATTCTCTACTGCTTACTCTTATAAGCAATTCAGGATTAATCCTTTGAATTATTTGCACAATTTTAGTCACATTTCTCGTATCGAACTTTACAATCGGCATATAATAGCACTCTTTTTCAAAAGTTTCTACATATAATATATCCATACTCGAAACGGTTTTCTTCTTATAAAAATCTTTCGACTTTTCAAGCACGCGTATATTCTTCACAAAATCAGAATCAGGTGCAACATTTCTCTTTATAAAATTCTTTGTACCGATAAGCACCGTACTTATTTCATTAAGAGGTATCTCAACAATTTTCGTTTTCGCCGGTATAAATTCACTCAAAATCTTAACTTTATTATCGTAATCATACGGCAAAAAATCATTATTCCAATTTTTCATAAACAAATTCATTCTGTCGGTTGAAATATACGTTGCAAAGACGGTATTAATTCTTATAAGAACATATGTTGACGCCAATACCGTAGCGATAAACCACGCAATCGAAAACAAATAACTGCCCTTTATAAGATTATATATCACCATTACAAGTGCAAAACACGAAAGCAAACTCAATATTGTAATAATCACTATATTGGTTTTTCTGTAACGTGAATTTGTACAAGCTTTTACAGATGATGCCATTTCAATCCCCCCTGTATCATTAGTAAACTCTTCTTGCTCCTGCGTACTGACTGCGGTAATAATCAGTTTCCATCGACTGATATTTTACCACATCACCGGTTCTCGGTGCGTGAATCATCATTCCGTCACCGGCATAAATACCGACGTGGTGAATGTATCCGTTTTGTTCAAAGAATACAAGATCACCCGGTTGAAGTTCATCTTTATTCACCGCAGTACCGTTCTTAAACTGGTCTTCCGCAACACGATTTACGTTTATGCCAAGCGAATTACATACATACTGAACAAGTCCGCTGCAGTCAAAGCCGTTCGGGGTTGTTCCGCCCCATACATACGGCACACCCAAATACTTCTCAGCCTCGCTCACTATCGCGTTACCCTTTTCATTATCGCCTGTAAGCATATGCGTTCTTATAACAGGATCGCCTGTTGTGTATTCCATTTTATTTCTGTACTTGGCAAGTTGTCTGTAACCCTTTGTCGCCTTAACTTGTTTCTGAATGATTTTCTTCTTTGTGACTGTCTGCACGTTGCCGTTTTCGTCCTCTTCGTCAACGTCAACCAATTCTTCGTCATAGAAGTACAAAAGTCCCAAAGCCTCGTCCTCATAAACAAAGTAATATGTATCATCCTTATCAAGAATAATTTCATTTATAACAGGCTCTGCCTGAGTTACTTCAAACGTCACGCAATCCTGTGCCTTTTCAACTTTACTTCCACGTCTTAATGCTGTTATATATAAGAAATACTTACCCGGATCGACGCCCTGAATAAGTGCCTCATATTCGTCTTCGACAATCTTGCTTACAACAAGATTTCCGTCCGCGTCATACAAATCGACGTAAAAATCGTGATACTTGTCGGATTCCCATGCGATTGACACATAGTCGTCATCTGTAACACCGTTATTGTAAGGAGTAACGATATTAACGCCTGTATCGTATGCAGTACCGTAGCTTATAAGCACTTCATCGGCACTCAAAGCTTCGCCTTCATCTGTGATTGAGCTTACGATAAGTCTGTAATCTCTGCCCGTTTTGAATAATTCAGACGGCAATGTAATTTCCGTTGAATCGGTAGTGATATACTCATTTACCGCATATTCATCGTTTTCAACGTCAAACATTTCTATATGATATTCCGTTGCCGCCTGCATAGCAAGCTCAATTACAACGTCATCGCCTTCTTCATAATTATCTTCAGTTACCGGCGAATTAAGTATAGGCGTTGTAACCTCCTCAACAGGTGTTATGCTGTAATCCTTTTGAGGTATTTCAACAGTAGTCTTTTCTTCCGGTACGGCTATTGATGTTGTATCCGCAACTATTTTTGCCTGAATACCGCCCGATAAATCTGTTGTTGTATTCAAACCGATAGGAGATGTGTATTGTGTGTCCTGTACAAGAATATCGTTATTGCTTTCAAGCAACTGACGATATACAGAGAACACATCATAACCCGACTGTGTAACAACATCACTTTCATATTCCTTTTCATTCATAAAATCAAGTGACGAAAGCCATGCCGCCGCATTCATATCGGAATCTTCAACGTATACAGTCTTGTTATGCTTACTTCTGTATGAGTTTATCATATCAAGAAGAATCATCGACTTTGAACGTTTTACAGATGTGCTGTCATCAACACCGCGATAACGCGGATTGTACAATATTGAATCAAGATGTCCTTCCGAATCGGCATAAAATCTGTAACAACGATTATCAAGATAATCCGCTGTCTTTGAATAGTTATCGCCTGACTTCATTCCGTTAAAATCAAAGCTTGAACTGTTTGTGTACAAGGCACAAACTCTGTCTGCCTCAACACCTACCATACAAAATTCCGAATAGTTTGAATCATAAACATACCATTCAAATCCGTATTCTGTCTGGTCAATTCTGTTAGGCTCGCCGAACGTATCAAGAATTGTGCTGACATTCGCACCGACTCTTATTTCTTTTCCGCCGACTGTCACCATTACATTCTGTGCAAAATAATCATATACAGTGTCGATAAGAGTTTCACATTCTTCTTTTGTAAGCTCTTTGTTCGGCTCTGTACCGAATTTTGCTGTAATTATGCCTTGTTTCATCATAAACGCATATGCAATTCTATTTTCATCATCAATATATGCGTTGTCATAACATTCATTCAGAATTGAGTTTGCCTCATCTTCATAAATCGTGTAACTGTCGTTGTATGTAATTATTGTTTTGTATAGGATTGTCATAAAATCCTGTTTTGTTATACTTTTCTCTTGTTTTGCCTCTTCGGTATCTTCAAAATTAATATATCCCAACACAATAGGTTTTATTAAATTTGTATCAAGTCCCGTTTCGTCAAGTCCCTGAGGGATTTCGACTTCTTTATCCGTAAGATGTTCATATAAAGCAACTGCCTTATCCAAAGCCTCTGTTTCTGTTATTACCGAATCGGCAAAAACGGTTAATTTTAAGCTGGGTGTAGCTGTTGACAACATTATTCCGGCTAATATAGCACATAACACTGCCTTCTTCCTGACCTTCAAACACCTCAACTCCTTTTTAATAGATTAATTTACAGTTTATATTATATCAAATGTAACCGTAATTGTCTATAAACAAATTGTTAATTTTTTATGACCAAAATAATGGTTTAATACCTTTATTTTCACAAAAATTTGTGATACAATATCCGTACTATGGTTTTTGGAGGTTTAAATATGAAAAAGGGCATAGCATTTGCAATACTTGCGGCGGCATTATACGCCGTCAACGCTCCGTTTTCAAAAATATTGCTCGACTGCATTCCGCCTACTTTAATGGCGGGTTTTCTTTATGTCGGTGCAGGAATAGGAATGATTATAATTGCACTCGTCCGCAAAATCAGAAAAACAGAAACAAACGAATTAAAACTGACAAAATCGGAATTGCCGTACACTGTGGCAATGATACTTTTGGACATAGCCGCACCAATTTGCTTGATGTTCGGATTGAACGCGACAACCGCCGCCAATGCGTCACTGCTCAACAATTTTGAAATTGTCGCAACGGCAATTATTGCACTTATGATATTCAAAGAAAAAATCAGTCCGCGATTGTGGTTCGGTATATTGTTTATAACGGTTTCATGCGGAATTTTGTCATTTGAAGATTTATCAAGTCTGCAATTTACGTACGGCTCGCTGTTTGTACTTCTTGCCGCCGTCTGTTGGGGATTCGAAAACAACTGTACAAGAAAACTATCTTCAAAAGACCCGCTTCAAATCGTTTTACTTAAAGGTATTTTTTCAGGCTTAGGCTCGATAATTATAGGCTTGTGCATAGGTGAACGTTTAACTGTGCTTTGGAGCATTATCCCCGTGCTTTTGGTCGGATTTATCGCATACGGATTGAGTATATATTTCTATGTCTACGCTCAAAGGCTTCTCGGTGCGGCACGGACAAGTGCTTATTACGCAATTTCTCCGTTTATAGCCGCTATCCTGTCATTGATTATATTCAAGCAAATTCCTACGGTTACTTATTTTATAGCATTAATTTTTATGATAATCGGTGCTTGGCTTTCTTCAAATGACAACAAAAATTAAACAAGAGGTGACAGCCTTTTCAGACCGTCACCTCTTTTAATTTACTTTCTGATCATTTTCAAAATTTGCACAACCACAAATGTACCGAGCGACAATCCGTAAACCGTCAATAGTTCCGCAATCGTAAGCGGTGCAACCGCAAATATACCTTGCAGTGCAGGTACAAGTAATACAGCATTTAAAAGCACAAATCCAACAAAAAACGCACCTATCATACTTTTATTGTTCCACATCTTTTTTGTAAACCAAACAGGTTTATCCGATTTACAATTAAAGCCATGTACAAGTCTTGACAGACACAACGTTGAAAAAGCCATTGTACTTGCAACTTCGGCATTCCTCAAAAATCCGACATAGAACGCAATCATAGTCATAACACCTATCACAATGCCCTCAACACATATATTTGTAAGTACCTTTTTTGTAAGTATAGATTGATTTTTCGGTCGCGGCTTTTCATTCATAACATCACTGCTGTGCGGTTCAACACCGAGTGCAATCGCAGGCAAACTGTCCGTAAGCAAGTTTATAAACAACAGATGCACCGCTTTAAACGGAACAGGCAACGCCATAAATGACGCATACAATACCGCAAGTATACCTGCCGTATTGCCAGAAAGCAAGAATTGAATTGCACGTTGAATATTTCTGTACAGATTACGTCCGTTTTCGATTGCCTTGACTATCGTTGCAAAATTATCGTCCGTAAGCACCATTGACGCGGCGTCTTTTGCCACTTCACTGCCCGTTATACCCATTGCCACACCTATATCCGCCTGTTTAAGTGCCGGTGCGTCATTCACTCCGTCACCGGTCATTGAAACGATGTAGCCTTTTCTCTGCCATGCACTGACTATTCTTATTTTATGTTCAGGCGAAACTCGCGCATAAACCGACACGTCCGAAACAAATTCATCAAGTTCTTCATCTGACAGATTTTCAATCTCTCTGCCCTCTACCGCACGGCCGTTATCATCCAATATACCGATTTTTCTTGCAATCGCCGACGCGGTCACAAGGTGGTCGCCGGTTATCATTATAGGACGTATTCCGGCGGTTTTACATTTTCTTACCGCCTCTGCACTTTCTTCTCTCGGCGGGTCTTGCATTGCAACAAGTCCTAGCAAGATATAGTCCTTTTCATCGTCAACGCTTATGTCGACTGTATCAACGTCACGTTCGCACACAGCAAGTACACGAAGTCCCATTTGAGAAAATTCCGTATTAACTTTCTTTAACTCTGCCAAATCTTCGGCAGTAAACGGTCTTTTTCCATCCATAGTTTTGACTTCATTAATTCTGCCCGACAAAACGTCAACCGCACCTTTTGTCAGCATTTTATAATTGCCGCCGATTTTATGAACGGTACTCATCAATTTTCTGTCTGAATCAAAAGGAATTTCACCCAAACGCTGATATTTTTCACGCATTTTTTCAACAGGCAAATCATGCTTTTCCGAAAAATTCACAAGTGCAATTTCTGTCGGATCACCGATTTCCTGACCTTCTTTTTGAACGGAGTCGTTACACAATGCACCGTCTATTATAAGCTGACCTTGACGTGCATTGATTTCATCGTCCTTGTCAATAATTTGACCGTCAAAATAAATTTTCTGAACAGTCATTTTATTTTGCGTAAGCGTACCCGTTTTGTCCGAACAAATTATAGAAACACTGCCCAGTCCCTCAACTGCCTGCAATTTTCGTATAATCGCATTTTCTTTTGCAAGTTTCTGTGTTCCGACTGACAAAACTATCGTAACAATCGAGCTTAAAGCCTCCGGAATTGCCGCAACGGCAAGTGCAACCGCAAACACAAATGCGTCCGTAAACACTGTCAAATTTATACCGTCACTGCGGAACAGTTCCAAACCCAAAACAATAACGCATATTCCGATTATGATAAGCGACAGCTTTTTACCGAAATTATCAAGGCTTTCCTGCAACGGCGTTTTCTTTTCCTGCGTACTTTTTAACAGTGACGCAATTTTGCCGATTTCGGTTTCCATACCGACTGACGTTACAACCATTTTCGCTCTGCCGTAAGTCGCAAAACTTCCCGAATACAGCATATTCACTCTGTCACCGAGCGGTTTTTCGCCGTCAAGTACGGTTTCCTGTTTTTCGACAGGTTCACTCTCGCCGGTCATCGCACTTTCATCAACCTTCAAGGAGGCATTTTCAATTATACGTCCGTCCGAACAGACGTAATCACCTGCCTCAATGACCACAATATCGCCTACTGTCACATCTTTTCCCTCAACGACTTTTATTTCACCGTCACGGATAACCTTTGCAGTCGGCGCAGACATTTCTTTAAGACTGTCAAGCGACTGTTCCGCTTTTATATGCTGTACAGTACCCAAAATCGCATTTATCGTTATAACTACAAATATTACGATCGCACTTTCTATATCGCCGAGCACACCGGATATAATCGCCGCAATAATAAGAATTATAACAAGAAAATCCTTGTACTGCTCCAAAAACAATATAAACGGATTTTTCTTTTTACCCTCCGCAAGTTCGTTTTTGCCGTACTTTTTCTGATTTTCCTTTGCTTGATTTTGCGTAAGACCATTTTCATCAGTCCCGAGCATTTTAAGCACATCTTCTTTTTTCATTTGATACGGGTTCATAACCAATTCCTCCATCTTCTCACTTATGCCGCAAACAAAAAAGCAAGACTTTTTATTGCAGCACAAAAAATTATCTGCAATAAAAGTCTTGCTTCGTAGAATATGATACGGTTCTTCCGAACGTGTATTGACGACATCATATTACGCATATAAAATGCGCAAGCTACTCCCCTTTATTGATTGTATAATATCATATTATTACCAAACTGTCAACTGCATATTCTAAATTTATTCGGCAATTATACTTCCGTCACGTCCGAACATACTTCCGATATTGATATTACCGAAATTATCAACTTTTTTACCGTCCATAAGGAATTGAACACGCTGAATGTTGTCAAGCTCGGTAAGCGAATCAACGATTGAATATATCGTCATTTTCTCTTTTTCCGCAGTACCCGAATTTTTATCGGTAAAATTAGCTTTGAAATTTACAAAGCAAATATTATCCGAAGTTTCCACACTCAAAAGTACGGTATCCTTGCTGAGCGGCACTGACAGTTCCTTGTTTTCGGGACCTTTGATAAGTTCATTTATAATATATTGTGCCAAAGGTTGTTGGTCGGTGACTTTAATCGTTCTTGTTTCCATAACAAGCTTGTTGCCGTCTTTATTCGGAAAATACAATGCAATTTCACGCGTTTCGCTGTTATATGTATCGGTTGGCAGATTAATGTCCTGATTTCGCAAATACCCTATAATCGAGCCGTCCGCCGTTGCAATATCCTTGCCCTCAACAATTACTTTAACACTGTCAACACTGCTGATTGCACACAACGATTTCACAACTGCATAAACCGCAAGCACATCTTTTGTATTGTCGCCTGTCAAAAATTCACCTGAAAAGTTTACAACAATATTACCGGAATCAACGTCGTTAAGCGACAACAACTTCGTATTTTTTTCAATAATTTTCATATAACGGCTGTTGTCGGGACCTTTCATAAGTGCCTCAATTACAGACTCCGCAAGTTCCTTATCGTCCTTATATTTAATTTCACGATTTTCCATAACTATCGAAGTCGCCGTTTCATTAAAGAAATACAGTTCACTGTTGTAGCGATAACTGCCGTAATCTTTTTTTATAAGTATTCCGACAACCGCCGCCACTGTCAGCACCGCAACCGCAACGATAGCTATTACTCCCTTTTTACTTTTCATTCTGTCCTCCAATAGTAATCTTGTAAGGTAAGCGTATTGTGAATACACTGCCTATATCCGACACATTTGCAACATCTATAGTACCGTTGTGCATAAGTACGGCCTCTTTTGTGATAGCAAGTCCAAGACCCGTTCCGCCGGTATCTCTCGCTCTCGAATCGTCAAGTCTGTAAAAACGTTCAAATATTCTGTCACGCTCGTCCTCCGGTATTCCCGGACCGTTGTCCTCAATTTTTATTGTCAGATAGTCATTGTCAGCCGTAAGGTCGATATGGACAAAACCGCCCTCCGGCGAATATTTAATCGCATTATCCGCGATATTGTATATCGCCTCATACATTTTGTCATAGTCAAGCAAAATCGGGCTAAATTCTGTCTGATGATTGTCAACATATATAACAATATCCTTTGCATTCGCAATCGGTGTAAGTTTTTTTACAACCTGACTTATAAGCATCTTAATATCGACTTCTTCAAGTTTCAGCGAATTACCGCCTGCGTCAAGTTTTGTAAGCACAAGCAGTCTTTCGACAATTCTTGTAAGTCTGTCAACCTCGTCCGACATATCGCCGAGGAATTCCTTTACCATAGCCGGATCGGGATTTTCTGCCGCAACAAGACTGTCGCATATAAGTTTTATACCAGCCATAGGGGTTTTAAGTTCGTGTGACGCGTCCGAAACAAACTTACGTCTTTTTTCTTCCAAAAGTTCAAGTTCGTCACACATATAATTAAGCATTTGTGCCATTTGTGCAATCTCATTATGACCTTTAACTTCAACATGCTTTGAGAAATTACCCTTTGAAATTTCCTTTGCAACGGCAATAAATTCTTCAATCGGTGACGTTATAATATAGCTCATACCCAAACTAAGCATACCGATAAGAATTACAATAAGCGTACTGAAAACTATAAGACTGTTCCTTGTCGTTCGGACTGTATCATCAATCGTGTTTATCGATTCTGCCAAATACACACTTCCGATTATTTCACCGCCGAATGTTACAGGCACCGCAACGCTTATAAGACGCATATTGTTTTCGCCTGTCGTTATAATATCGGCTTGTTCGCCGTCAAGCGCACGTTTTAAAACGTCACGCATAAAAACCTTGCCGATAAGCTGTGATTCTTCATTCGTGTCATACAAAACCGAATACGATTTATTTGTCACAACACCTCTTATATTCGTACCTGCAAGACTTCGTTCAACAACATCCGAAAACTTTTGAGCCGAAGTTGCAGATGTATCGCTTCCCCATACGTCCGCAATGGTTTCAGATATAATATTCGCCTTTGCAAACATATTTATCGTTTCCGTACTGTACAGATTTTCGCTAAGCAGACTGATTATATAAATACTCATCAAAACAAGCGTTGTAACAATAATTGCAAGATAAGTTGCAATCATTGTAAAACGCATTGAATTGGTGATGTTTTTAATCTTTTCCTTAATCCTTCTTATAATAGTAACCAACTCCCCACTTTGTCTTTATATATGAAGGCTCGGCAGGATTTTTCTCAATTTTTTCTCTAAGCCTTCTTATATGAACGTCAACCGTTCGTACATCACCCGGATAATCAAAGCCCCACGCTATATCCAAAAGATTTTCTCTTGTATAAACCTTACCCGGATTTCTCATAAACAGTTCCAAAAGGTCAAATTCCTTGCTTGTAAGTTCAATAACCTTATCGTTTATCACAACACGTCTGAAATTATAGTCCAAAGTTATATCGCCCGATATAATAAGCTTGTCCCTTTCGCCTTTCGGTGCAGGATTTACTCTGCGCAAAATCGCCTTAATTCTTGCCGTAACCTCACGAATGTTAAAAGGCTTGGTTATATAATCGTCCGCACCGTATTCAAGTCCGAGTATCTTATCTATATCTTCACTTTTCGCCGTAACCATAATTATAGGTACATTTGAAAAACTTCTTATCGTACGGCATACGGTAAATCCGTCCACTTTCGGCAACATCAAATCAAGCAAAATCAAGTCTATGCTTTCATCATGTGCAAGACGAATAGCCTCCTCACCGTCAAATGCAGTCACTACCGCATAACCGTCTTGCTCAAGGTTAAACTTTATACCTTTCACCAAAAGTTTTTCGTCATCTACCACTAATATTTTCATCTGTCCCATCCTTTCAACTCACTGTAATATTTATATTAATTAAAAAACAGATTTATTCTACCGAAATATATTCCTTAATATCTTCAAATTTTTTCTCACTTATTCCCGACACCTTCATTATCTCCTCTATTGACATAAAAGGACCGTTTTCCTGTCTGTATTTGATAATTCTTTCAGACATTTTCTCTCCGATACCTTTCAGCTTTACAAGCTGTTCTGTATCTGCGGAATTGATATTGATTTTCCCGTCGGTGACTTCTTTCGTGTCCGATTCATACGGAATATAATCCTCCGTTGCCACGGTTTCCATAACAAAAGCGTCTTTTTCAAAGTGTTCAACGGCAAATCCGCCCAAAACCAACAATACAAAAATGATTATGTATAAGAATATTTTTGTTTTTTTGTTCAAAACTAACATTTTGCTACCTCTGAAAATGTGTTATATTAATAGTATAACATAAATTTTTCATTTTTTCATCTTTTTTTATGAATTTAAAAAAAATTTTATTGCAATATAATTAGAATTTCGATATAATAGTAAATTGAGATATAATGTATTAAAATTAGAATATAGATTTATGGAGGCAATGATACTATAATGAAAAAGAAAAGGTTAATTTCTTTACTGCTTGCGGCATTTATAACGGTTATGCCGCTATCATTTTCTTTTGCGGCACCGACTCCGGAGCCGACTGCTGATAACACGACTTCAACCGTAACTTCACCTGACGGAACAACCAGAACAGTAACTTCCGACGGCAATGATGTAAAATCAACACCAAAGGCAACTGAAAGCACAGATACATCAAGCGATACGGAAACAACATCCGCAACCGAAACACCGTCAGATACTTCATCGGATACATCAAGCACATCTGATACAACTTCGCAAAGCGATACAGATACAACATCGCAAAACGCAAATTCACTTCCGGACGGTGTAACTATGGAAGATCCGTCGCTTACGCCTCCGAACGTGCAGTATGCACAGTCCGCACTTCTTATGGATATGGCGTCGGGACGAGTTTTATACAGCAAAAACCTTGATGAAAGAGTTTACCCTGCAAGTACAACAAAGATCATGACAGCTATACTTGCACTTGAAATGGGCAATATGGACGATACGGTAACCGCCACATATGACGCACTGAAATCAATAACTCTTGAAGATTCTCATATGGGTATACTTACCGGAGAGGAACTTACTTTAGACCAACTTGTAAAAGGTATGCTTGTATACAGTGCCAATGATGCGGCAAATGTTATTGCAATTCACATTGCAGGCTCACTGGACGCATTTGTCGATTTGATGAATCAAAAGGCACAGGAATTAGGAATGACAGGCACACACTTCGTAAATCCTTGCGGTTCACATGACGATAACCACTATACAACGGCTCGTGACCTTGCAATACTTTCAAAGTACGCAATGAAAAACGATCAATTTCGTGAAATTGTAAAAATGCCTATATACAAAATTCCGGCAACAAATAAGTATGCATCAGAGCGTATTCTTGTAAATACAAACCTGTTCCTCGGAACATCACGTTCGACTTACTACTATTACCCACCGGCAATAGGTATTAAAACAGGTCACACCTCACAAGCCGGATACTGTCTTGTATCAGCCGCTTCATATAACGATACCGAATTTCTTGCAATCGTTATGAATTGTAAAAACGTAGATACAAAGGAACAGGCTTATTCATATATTGATTCAAAGGCTTTGTTCAATTTTGGTTTTGATAATTACACACATCAACCGCTTGCGGCAGTCGGAGATATAGTTTCCGATTCAAAGGTTTATGAGGCAAAACAGGATATGCGTGTTGCTGTAACTGTTGAAAACGACGTGTCAGCACTTATTCCGAGCGGTGAAGGCAACGCAGAGCAAATAACAACGAATATAGATATGCCCGAAAAATTAGAGGCACCTATTACAAAAGGTGACGTACTTGGTACAGTGACATATTCATATAAAGGTATTGAAGTCGGTTCGGCTAACCTTATCGCAACAAATGATGTTGAAAGAAATAATATTCTTCACGTATTCCACCTTGTGTTAAAGGTTATAACAAGTCCGTTCTTCTTCATTCCGGCAATACTTCTTATACTTCTTATTATGTACGCAAGATATCAAAAGAAGAAACGTGAAAGACAAAGACGCATTCAGCAGTTAAAGAAAAACAGACAGCGTTCATCATCGGAAAATGAAACAGGTACACGCACCCCAAACAGAAACGCGTCAAGAACAGAAAGAATTGACCGCGAAACAAAAGGTTCAAATTCAAGATACAGAAGATAAAACACAAAAAGAGGTGCAATCGCACCTCTTTTAAATTACTTATTTTACCTATCTATTCCAAAAATTCATCAATCAACTTTTTCGATTCTTCAAAAGGATTTTTACTGCTTACATAATGTATCCTATCGTCACGTCTGAACCATGTAAGCTGACGTTTGGCATAACGGCGGGAGCTTTGCTTTATGAGTTCTACGGCATCTTCAAGGCTCATTTTACCGTCATAATAGTCCATAACCTCTTTATAGCCTATACCCTTCATTGAATTTAATTCCTGCGTATAGCCCATATCCATAAGAACTTTAACTTCCTCCAAAAGTCCGCTTTTTATCATAATATCGACACGTCTGTTTATCCTGTCATACAGTACGTCCCTATCCCAATCAATACAAATCATAAGCGGATTATATCGGCTTTCAACTCGCTTTGTTTCCTCTTGGTGTTTAGAAATCGGTTTGCCTGTCGTTTTATAAAACTCTATCGCACGAATAATACGTCTGACGTTATTCGGGTGCAGTCTTTCAGCCGACTCCTTATCAAATTCCGCAAGCATATCAAGCAAATATTCACTGCCTTTTTCCTCTGCCGTCTTTTGCAGTTTTTCACGAAGTTCGTAATCAGTGTCAATCTCACCGAATGTAACGTCATTTACAACAGAATTTATATAAAGCCCCGTACCGCCTGCCATTACGGCAATTTTGCCGCGGCTGGTAATATCGGCGATAGTCTTATGCGCAAGCTCTGTATAATCCGCAACACTGAACTCATCATCAGGTTCAAGAAAACCGATAAGATGATGAACGGCTTGACTCATTTCTTCCGCAGTCGGTTTTGCCGAGCCTATATCCATATATTTATAAATCTGCATACTGTCGGCACTGACGATTTCTCCGCCGACATAATTTGCAATATCAATCGCAAGTGCCGTTTTTCCCGATGCGGTCGGTCCGACAACAACAATAAGAGGTATCTTAGACAATTCTCTTAAACTCCTTTTCAAGTTCCTTTTTGCTCATTGTTACTATAATAGGTCTGCCGTGAGGGCAAGTATTAATATTTTTAAGCCTTAACACATTTCTCACAAGCGTTTCCATTTCTATCTTACTCATACGCATATTCGCTTTAACCGCCGATTTACACGCAATCGTATATAAAAGTCTTTCGTTCTTTTCCGTTATAAGTTCTTTCCTCAGTTCCTCGCCTTGTGCGACAAGTTCAAGCACAAGCGGTTCAACCTCACCGAGTTCAACTTCACCAGGCACACTTCGTACAATAACCGCGTCATCGCCGAATTCTTCCGACTCAAAGCCTATATCGTCAAAAAGCTGTTTATTGTCACGATACGCAGTCATCTCACTGCCGGTAAGATTTACTATAACAGGCTCGATAAGCATTTGTGACACAACTTGTTTTGACGCAATATCTTTCTTCAATTCTTCATATTTCAAACGTTCGTGTGCCGCGTGCTGGTCTATAATCATCATTTCGTCGCCCTTTTCGGCTATGATGTACGAATCAAAAACCTGACCGACTATTTCAAAATATTCATCTGCAAAAACAGTTTCTTCGCGTTTCTGAACTTCGGTTTCAACATTTTGCTCTGTCGGTTTTTCTTCCTTAACGGTTTCAACCCTTACTGTTTCAGTAACAGTTTTTTCCTCTTTCTTTATTTCTTCAACTGTGGCTTCTTCCGTTTTAACTGCCTCCTTTTTAGGAAGTATTCCGTTTGTTTCCGCTTTCGGAGTTTCAAGCGATACAGTTCTTGTATAAGGAATTTCGGATTGTCTTGGTTTTATAAAATCGGGTTTTAGTGATACAAAATCATTTTGTGTTTTAGTGTCCCCGACTTTATCCGTTTTACTGTCACTCACCAAATCATTTTTAGTGTCCCCACTGTTTTTCAGAAAATGATTTTCTCGCGGATTATATGCTGTTGTTTCGGGACGTTTTGTCATTGTCTTTGGAAGTGCAACCGCAAGGTCGCTCAGATTTAACTGTCCCTTTGGCGTATCACGTTTAAATTCTTCCGAAGCACGTTCGATTTTCGGTACATTCGGTATTTCGTAAAGTGCGTTTTTCACACCATAATACACCGCATTATAAACCGCCTTTTCATCCGAAAACTTCACTTCAAGTTTTGTCGGGTGAACGTTAATGTCAATAAGTGACGGATTGATTTCTATATTAAGTATCGCCATAGGAAATTTGCCTATCATAATCTGATTTTTATAGGCATTTTCAAGTGCGGCGATTATTGTTCTGCTTGTTATGTATCTTCTGTTTACAAAAAAGCTCTGATAATTTCGCTTAGGCCGTGCAAGAGTTCCCTTGCCGATAAGACCTGTAATTTTAATACCGTCCGATTCGTATTCTACGGGAATTGTACCCTTTGCATAATCTCTGCCGTAAACCGTGTAAACCGAATTTTCAAGCGAATTATCGCCCGGTGAAAACAATTTTTCTTTGTTGTCGATTATCAGCTTAAAGGATATTTCGGGGTGTGCGAATATAAATCTTGTCATTATATCCGTTATGTAACCCGCTTCCGTTGCGTCTTTTTTCAAGAATTTACGTCTTGCGGGTGTGTTGAAAAACAGATTTTCGACAAGTATCGATGTACCGTCGGGAATACCCGCCTCGTCAGAAGAAAGTATTTCGCCGCCTTTGCACGTTACACATACCCCTGTTTCATCCTCGTGTCGCTTTGTAAAAAGTTCAACTTCGGCAACAGCACCTATACTTGAAAGTGCCTCACCTCTGAAACCAAGCGTATAAATTGCGTCAAGGTCACTGCTCGTCTGCACCTTACTTGTCGCATGACGTAAAAAGCATATTTTCGCATCCTCCTCCGACATACCGCTGCCGTTATCGCTGACGCGCATATATATACTTCCGCCTTTTTTTATCTCCACACTTATCAAAGTTGCACCGGCATCTATGCTGTTTTCAACTAGTTCCTTTATAACGCTTGACGGACGTTCAACAACTTCGCCCGCCGCTATTTTATTTGAAACTTCACTGCTCAGTACATGAATTTTTCCCATTTTAAACCCTTTCAACCGTTAATACTCGTGACTTTAACAGCCACAAATGTTTATATTTCCTTCGCCCTGTTTGCCAATTCGTAAAGCTTGTTCATCGCCTCAATCGGTGTGTACGTTGTGACGTCCATATTTTTAAGTTCGTCTGCAATTTCGTTTGCTATACTGTCACCGAAACCGATTTGATTTGTTGTGTCCTCGTGTTTCTTCGCCGTATGTTCTACAACGATTTCATCATTCTCAATCTTTTTCAAAATCTTCTTTGCACCGTTGATTACTTCTTTCGGAACACCTGCAAGTGCCGCAACTTCAATACCGTAACTGTCGTCCGCACCGCCTCTGACGATTTTACGCAAAAACGTAATATCGTCACCACGTTTTTTAACGGCAATTCTGTAATTTTTAACACCGTCAAGTTCTTCCTCAAGTTCGGTAAGCTCGTGATAATGAGTTGCAAAAAGCGTCTTTGCGCCGATTTTGTGCTTATTTTGTATGTACTCAACAACCGCCCAAGCTATTGACAATCCGTCAAATGTGCTTGTACCGCGTCCGATTTCATCAAGAATAATAAGCGATTTTGACGTTGCATTCTTCAAAATGTGACTTACTTCCGTCATTTCAAGCATAAACGTACTCTGTCCCGACGAAATATCGTCAGACGCACCGACTCTTGTAAAAATCTTGTCCACAATACCGATTTTAGCCGACTTTGCAGGCACAAAACTTCCGATTTGTGCCATAAGAGTTATAAGTGCAACTTGTCGCATATACGTTGACTTACCTGCCATATTCGGACCTGTTATAATAATCATTCGGTCGTCATCGTTATTCAAAAGAGTGTCATTCGGTACAAACATCGAATTTTTTGACATTTTCTCAACAACAGGGTGTCGTCCGTCCGTAATTTCGATTTTGCCGTTATCCGATATTTCAGGCATGGTAAAGTTGTTTTTGTATGCAGTCTGTGCCAGCGACAAAAGTACGTCAGTCGTTGCGATAATATGTGCCGCATTTTTCAAACGCTCGATTTCCTCACTCACGCTTGTTCTGACCTGTTCAAAAACATAGCTTTCAAGCGTCACGATTTTTTCCGATGCACCGAGAATTGTGTTTTCGATTTCCTTTAGTTTCGGAGTAATGTATCTTTCACAGTTTGCAAGCGTTTGCTTTCTGATATAATAATCGGGTACGTCTTTTATCGCCGATTTTGTAATCTCTATATAGTAACCGAAAACCTTGTTATAGCCGACTTTCAGCTTGCTTATGCCCGTTGATTCACGTTCTTCATTTTCAAGGGCCGCAAGCCACTTTTTACCGTCACGCATTGCAATACGCAAATTGTCGATTTCCTCATTAAAGCCCTCTTTTATAACATTGCCGTCACGCAAAAGTGCCGGCGGTTCGTCATTTATCGCTCTTTCAAGCAAATCGCACACATCTTCAAGCAAATCAAAATTTTTACGCATATCACCAAGCATCGGTGACTTGACGTTGCTTAAAGTGTACTCAAGTTCAGGTAACTGTAAAAGCGTCATTTTAAGTGCAATTAAATCTTTCGGTGTAACAGTGCCAAGCGAAATACGGCTGATGATTCTTGATATATCATATGTTCCCGAAAGTACTGCCGAAAGGTCGTCGCGGAGCATTATATTCTCCGTAAGCTCCTTTACCGAATACAATCTCTTGTTTATCTCAATAGGATTGATAAGCGGCTTTTCAATCCACTGTTTTAAAAGTCTTGCACCCATTGACGTTTCTGTATTGTCAAGCACCCACAAAAGCGAACCTCTTTTAACCTTGTCACGCATTGTTTCGGTTATTTCAAGGTTACGTCTTGTATTCACGTCAATATCCATATACTGATTAACTTCGTATGTATTAATCGTGTTTAAATATGTAAGACTTGTTTTTTGCGTATGTTCCAAATACGCAATCATAGCACCGACCGCACGAACCGCATAAGGTTTTGTGTCAAGTGCGATTTCCGACAAGGAATTTTTACCGAACTGCTGCAGGATATTCTTTTCAAATTCCGAATTTTCAAAGAAATCGTCTGTACATTCGTCGGGAGTTATATGAAATCTCAACTCAACCTGTGCAGATAATTTTTCCGCCGCGTCCGAATTTAAGAGTATTTCTTTCGGCTCATATCTCGCTATTTCGTTTAGTGCCTCGTCCGCTCCGCTAATTTCGGTTGTATAAATCTCACCCGTTGAAATATCCGAAACCGCAAATCCGTATTTGTCACTCTGACTGTATATAACCGCAAGATAATTATTATTCTTTTCGTCAAGCAACTCCTCATCAACAACCGTACCCGGCGTCACTACACGAATAACCTCACGTTTTACAATACCTTTAGCGGTTTTAGGGTCCTCAACCTGTTCGCATATAGCAACCTTATACCCCTTTTCAATCAGCTTTGCAATATAAACCGACGCACTGTGAAAAGGAACGCCACACATTGGTGCGCGTTCCGAAAGTCCGCAGTCTTTACCTGTAAGCGTTATTTCAAGCTCCTTTGAAGCTTTTATGGCATCATCAAAAAACATTTCATAGAAATCACCCAATCTGTAAAATAATATACAGTCCTCGTATTCCTCCTTTGTTTTCAGATATTGAGTCATCATCGGCGTCATCTGCTCTTTTGCCATTCCGCTTTATCTCCTTGTCTTTAGATTTGTGTATAAATTAGTGACAGCCGCCGCAAGTGCTGCAATCATGCGTACAGTTTGGATCTTGTCCTGTGATGTAGAAATTCAGCATTTGATTAACTTGATTAACCATTGCGTCAAATTCTTTCTTTGCATCAATGTACTTCTTTATTGATTCCGATTTTTCAAGCATTTCTTCAAATGCTTCGTTATTCTTCTGTATAGCCTCTTCACGCGAAATCTTGTTGTTTTGCATATCGCGTGCAAGGTTCATTCTCTGCAAGTTGAATTCCTTTAAAAGTGCCTGTGCCTCGTCATCATTTTCTTGTAAAATCTCGGCATTCTTTGCATTTTTCATTTCTTCTGAATTTTGGATAAGCTCTCCAAGTTCTCTTGTCTTTTCGATTATTTCGTTCATATTATTAAATTCCTTTCTTATTCTGCAATCTCACCGTTAAGGCTCCATGTGTGTGCCTCGGTAATTCTTACGTCTATATATTTTCCTATAAGCGATTTATCGCCCTTAAAGTTTACTATCTTTGAACTGTCACAACGGCCCGAAAGTGTTGTTTCGTCATTCTTGCTTACACCATCGACAAGCACCTTTTCAACCCGTCCTACATACGCCTCATTTTTGCGTTTTGAAATTTCATTCTGTACTTCCAAAAGCTTGTTGAAATTCTCGTGTATTTCTTCGTCTGTAAGTACAAAATCAAGCTTTGCCGCAGGAGTTCCCTCACGTCTTGAATATATAAATGAGAATATGTTATCATACTCAACCTTACGAAGTACGTCAAGTGTTTCCTCAAAATCTTCCTTTGTTTCCGTTGGAAAACCGACTATAATATCGGTTGAAAGAGAAATGTTCGGTATTCTCTTTTTAACCTTTTCAATCTTTGCAAGATAATCTTCTTTTGTGTACTTTCTGTTCATTTCTTTCAAAATCTTGTTTGAACCTGCTTGAACAGGAAGATGAAGTTGTTTACAAACCTTGTCACATTCCGCAATCGCATCAATAAGTTTATCGCTCAAATCCTTTGGGTGTGATGTCATAAATCTGATACGTTCAACGCCCTCAATATCATTTACCATACGAATAAGGTCTGCAAAGTCAACATCTGTGTCAAGGTCTTTGCCGTATGAATTTACATTCTGTCCTAAAAGTGCAATTTCACTGCACCCTCTTGCCACAAGTTCCTTAACTTCGGCTATAACCGCCTCAGGTGTACGGCTTCTTTCACGTCCGCGTACATACGGTACAATACAGTATGAGCAGAAATTGTTGCAGCCGTACATTACAGATACCCATGCTTTTTTATCATCGTCACGCATAATAGGAATATCCTCTGCGATTGCACCGTCACTGCTGTCAATATCGACAACTGTTTTCTTTTCGTGAATTGCTCTGTATAAAAGCTCCGGCATTTTGTAAAGTGCGTGTGTTCCGAAAACAAGGTCAACGTGTTCGTGTACTTTTTTGATTTTCTCGGTAATATGCTCCTGTTGTACCATACAACCGCATACACCGATAACCATATCTTTTCTTTCTTCTTTGATGTGCTTTAAAATACCGAGTCTGCCGAAAACCTTTTGCTCCGCATTTTCACGCACCGCACAAGTATTATATATAACAACATCAGCTTTGTTGCTGTCGTCCGTAAAATCAAACCCCGCCTGTCTTAGCATACCTCTTATACGTTCGGTGTCGTTTTCATTCTGCTGACAACCATATGTTTCGGTAAGCGCTAATTTTGCGTGTCCGTTTTGAGCAGCATAACGCATATTTTCTTCTTTGAGTTTCATTATATAGCTTTCTTGCTCCGCCATCTGCTCCTTAGTTATAAGCTTTGCCATTTACATTTCTCCTATACTTCAAAAGTAAAGTTAATTATATCACATTTAAATTGTAATTACAACTTAAAATTCATAATCGCAAACACGTCTTTCCGCTACATACGGACGCACATACGTTGCACCGACAGCTTTGTGTTCAGGGTGATTTTGGTAAGTGTTTAAATCCTCTTTTGTTTCAAACTCCGATACAAGTACTACATCTGACGCGGCGTCTGTATCGTTGAAATTAAGTCCGACTTCAATGTTTACCAAAACATCTATTTTACCCTTTAAAGCCTCAAGATTTTCCTTTATATCCTTTGCTCTCTGCTCTTTATCTTCACTCTCTGCCATTCTCCACATTACTATATGCTTAACCACGTTAAATTCCTCCTAAATACATATACATTTATTATATCATCTTATTTTAATTTTTTCAATAAAATATGTGGTTTTTATTAAAAAATAGTGGTATAATAAACCCATAAATATCTGAAAGGACAGATTATTGTGAAAAAGCTTTTAAAAACAGCAGCGCTTACGGGCGGAATATTATTTGCCGTCAAAGGTTTGGACAACAGAATTGAAGTTACACATTACGATATATCGTCACCGAAAATTCCCGAAGAATTTGACGGATATAAAATTTTACAAATTTCAGATTACCATGCAGACAGCGTACCGGGGCTGATTGAAGAAATCGAACAAGAATCGCCCGACATTATAGTTTCGACAGGCGACCTTGTTCACGACACAGGCTCATACACACCCGGAGTACGTCTATGCAGACATCTTATCGACATTTCACCCGTTTACGCTGTAACGGGCAATCACGATTTATGGCGAAGTGACTACGATGAATTTGAGCGAGAACTTACCGAAGTCGGCGTTAAAACATTGCATGACGAGCGTGTCATTTTAAAGCGTAACGAAAGCGAAATTTCACTTTCGGGAATTGACGATCCGTTTGCTTTAAACAGTGTCAAAATCGCCGAAAATATCGAAAATTCACTTGCGAAACTGCCACGTTACAACGGATATGACATACTGCTTTTTCACCGTGCGAATTTATTCGACAGATTAAAATACCGCGGTTTCAACCTTATTCTTGCAGGTCATATGCACGGCGGGCAATTCAGAATACCGAAAGGCAGAGGTGTCGTTGCACCTAAATCAAGCTGGGGCAGTAAATCGTCAATGTTCTTTCCGAAATACTTTGCCGGGCATTACCACGCACCGCACACCGATATGATTGTAAACAGAGGTATAGGCAACCCTATGCTTTTGCCGAGATTGTTTAACCGACCTGAAATAACGGTCATTACATTAAAACACAAAAAGGAGATATAAAAAATGGAAAACAAAAGACCTTTCAAAACAATTTACACTTGTTTCCCGCAAGGAAAACACAAGGTACTTACAATGAGTTACGATGACGGTAAGATTTTCGACAGAAAGCTTATCGAGATTTTCAACAAATACGGTATCAAGGGTACATTCCACCTTAACACAGGTATTATGCCTGTTGATGAGGACAGAATACAGCTTTCGGAAGTCAAGGAACTTTACAAAGGCCACGAAGTATCGTGCCATACAAGCACTCACCCAACTATTGAACGTTGTCCGCTTGACCAAGTTGTTCAGCAAGTAATTGAGGACAGAAAAGCACTTGAGGACGCAGTCGGCTATCCCGTAAGAGGTCTTAGCTACCCTAACGGCTCATACAGCAAGGATATTATCAATCTTCTTCCTGCCTGCGGCATAGAATACAGTCGTGTTGTCGGAAGTACGGACGATTTTGCATTTCCCGACAACTTCCTTGAATGGAAATCTACCTGTCACCACGGTCACAACCTTATGCAGAATGCAGAACGTTTTGCCGACCTACATAAGACACAATATCTTTATATGATGTACGTTTGGGGACACAGTTATGAATTTGACCGCGACAACAGCTGGGATTTAATCGAAGGTTTCTGTAAATTTATCGGCGGACGTGACGATATATGGTACGCTACAAATATTGAAATCGTTGACTATATGAATGCCGCAAAAAATCTTAAATACACCGCTAAGGGAGACAGAGTTTACAATCCTAACGCAATACCTGTATGGATTGAAGTTGACGGTCAACATTACGAAATCAAACCGGGAGAACTTAAAGAAATATGACGGAAAAAGAACTTTTTCCTCCTGTGCGTGATTTATTCGTAAAACGCGGATACAAAGTCAATGCAGAGGTGCGTGACTGTGACGTTACCGCAACGAAAGACGACGAATTTATTATTATAGAGTTAAAGAAAAATTTATCCGTAACACTTTTGGCACAAGGTCTGAAAAGGCTCAAAACAGGTGCAGACGTATATATCGCCGTACCCAAGCCGAAAAAATATTCACTGAAAAAATTCCGCAGCACATTTGCTGTGATAAAAAAACTTGAACTCGGACTTATATTCGTTTCAGTTCGCGGCAGTCATTCATTTGCGGAAATCGTATTTGAGCCGACCGAATTCAAACCGACAACACGCGACTATCGAAAAAGGCGTGAAATTCTCACAGAAATCAACGGCAGAACGATTGACACAAACACAGGCGGTGTGACGAACACCAAAATCATAACCGCTTACACCGAACAATGTATACATATCGCGTGTATCCTTGATATGTACGGCGATTTGTCGCCGAAACGCATAAAGGAAATCAGCGGTATTGACCGCACGTATAATATTCTAAGAATGAATGTTTACGGTTGGTTTTATAACGTCAAAAAAGGAGTCTACGGTATAACGACAGAAGGACGCAAAGGACTTTTGGAATATCCCGAACTTGAAAAATACTATACCGAGCTTTTACAAGAGAATAAAGAAAACGGCTCACCTTTGTGAGCCGTTTTTTGAATTGCTTTTCTTTAATATTCTTGCTTCTTTTAAAAGATAATCTCTGTTGTTAAGGTTCGCATCTATGATAACCTCGTCTATCAACTTTTTCAGCACATCGCCGATTTCTCTGCCGGGGCGGTAGCCAAGACGTATAAGGTCCTTGCCGTTTACCGCAAGATGCGAAACAAGATACGGCTGTCTTTCAGCCAAAATCTGCTTATAAATCTGTATTGACGCGTCTATTCTGTTTTTCTTTTCAGGGAAATGCTCAAGATTTTTCGCCATATTGTCCGCCGTTTGCAGCATCAAAAGTTTTTCAAAAAGCACCTCACCCGTTCTTGCCATCATTCGCTTAACAGCAGGCAACGACGGCTCAACTCTTACATCATGATTTTCAACAAGTATCGAAACTTCACGAATTGTGTCGTTATCCATACGCAATCTGTGCATAAGGTCAACAGCAATTTTACAGCTTTCTCTGTGATGTCCGTAAAAATGAATTATACCGTTTTGATCCGTACTCGAACAACACGGCTTGCCAATATCGTGCATAAGCGCCGCCCATCTCAATACCAAATCATTCGGTGTACACTTAACAGTGTGCATAATATGTTCACCGACATCATAAATATGATACTTGTTTCTCTGCGGTTCACCGAAACATCTTTCAAGTTCCGGCATCATATATTGCAGTAGTCCGCACTCGTGCAATTTTCGGATATAGTCGGGATTTTCTGAAAGAAGTATTTTATTCACTTCCTCCAAAATTCTTTCATGACTGACTTTTTTTATAAGCACCGCACATTTTTTTATTGCTTTCCATGTTTCGTCCTCAATTCTGAACGAAAGCACCGAACTGAAACGTATCGCTCTTAACATTCTAAGTGCGTCCTCTTTAAATCGTTTTTCGGGATTACCGACACATCTGATTATCTTATTTTCAATATCACGCTGACCGCCGAAATAATCAATTATACCCGTTTTCGGCAAATACATCATCGCATTTATGGTAAAATCACGTCTTGCACAATCTTCCCTTGCATTATCGACAAAACTTACACTCTGCGGATGTCTGCCGTCACTGTATTCACCGTCAGTTCTGAACGTGGTAACTTCATAACCTGTCTTGTTGTGAACAACCGTAACCGTACCGTGCTTTATACCCGTATCAATCGTACGGCGGAAAAGTTTTTTCACTTCTTCAGGTCTTGCACTCGTTGCAATGTCGTAATCATGCGGAGTTTTGCCCATAATCGTATCACGCACCGCACCGCCTGCCACAAACGCAGAAAAGCCGTCTGTTTCCAGGCGACTTAAAATATTCATAACGCTGTCAGGCAGTATAAACTCCATAATTTTCCCCTTTTTACCCCTTATTCTCTGTAAAAATTATAAATCTTATACTCGATATATGTCAATAGTTTTGTATATAATGTAAATTGAATTTAATATTCTGATTGCAATTATCTCCTATTGCTCATTTTGTTCTTTGCACATCTCGATGCACTGCTTTATCACCGCATTTATTCTTTCAATCTGTGTATCTGTCAACTGTTCCATTTCTTCAATCAATATTGATGTAGGATCACGTCCTTTTATCAAATAGTCGGGAGTAGTTTCGAGAATTTCACAAAATTTTATAAAGTTTTCAAGTTTCAAAGCTTTCTTGCCGGATTCCGTTCCCGAAATCATCTGTATACTGACGTCCATTTTTTCAGCCAAATACTCCTGCGTATACCCAAGCTCAATTCTTCTCTTTTTAACTCTCTTTCCTATATCCTCAAACAATTTCTTATTCATATTACCACTCCAGATAAAATACTAATTGTATTTTATCAACTAATAGTTTAAATTATAATCAAGAAACAGTTTAATTTATTAAAATAACGGTTGACTAAAATGTCGATTTATGTTATACTCTTTTCAGTTGGTATTTATTTATCAACAAAAAAACATTCAGTCATTACGCTTCCCCAATTACAGCATTTGACTGAATGTTTTTTCTTTTATGAACGGTCTGCAAAACCGTAACGGCTTTGCAGACAATCTGTCTTTTATTACATAGTTTCTATTTCGTGAATTTTTTTAATTCTGTCGGCATGTCTGCCGCCTTGAAATTCCGCTTCAAGATAAGTGTCAACAATCATATTTGCAAGCTCTCTGCCCAAAACACGACCGCCCATACAAATTATATTTGCGTTATTATGTTCCTTTGACATTTTCGCACTGAACACATCACCGCAAAGTGCCGCTCTTATACCCTTAAACTTATTTGCCGCCATTGATATTCCTATACCTGTACCGCAGATAAGTATACCGCATTCGCATTCACCGTCAAGAACAGCCTTGCATACAGGCTTTGCACAGTCGGGATAATCAACGCTTGCCTCACTGTATGTTCCGAAGTCTTTAACCTCGATACCCTTTTCCTTTAAATGTTCGATTACGTGTCCTTTTAATTCAAAACCGCCGTGGTCACTGCCTATTGCTATCATTTACTTTCTCCTTTTTCTTTGTTTTCTCTTTCTTCAAGCTCTCTTTCGGCTTGAGATTTTCTTATATAATACGGTTTCATTTCAAGATACGATTGCGTTTCACCGCGTTTTGCCTTATCAAGTGCAAGTGCCGCAACCGATGACGCTCTTGAATTTAATGCATTTGCAGGCGGGAATATCGCCTTATCACCAAGTTTTTCTTTAATATATTCCCTATGCACCTTAACACCGTCACCGACAAATATAGTATCAAGAAATTCACCGCAGCTTTCAAGACATTCATCAATGCTGATTGCCTCAGGCTCTCCGATTTCCTTAAAGCCCTCGTCCCAAATATAGCTTGCCGTAAACACGTTGTCACGTCTTGCGTCCATTATCGGCACAATTATATGCTCCGCATACGGCACGTTATATGCAAGTGCCTCAAGTGTTCCGACGCTCACCACAGGTTTGCCCGTTGCGTGTGCAAGAGCTTTGACAGTTGCAACGCCAATACGAAGTCCTGTAAACGAACCAGGTCCGATAGCCGCCGCGAATATGTCAATATCCCGAACGGTCAATTCAAGCTCCGACAAAATCTGTTCTATCATTGTCATAATCTTCTGCGAATGAGTTTTTTTATGATTTAAAATATACTCACCAAGCAAAAGCTCATCTTCCATAACCGCAACAGTAGCGACATTGGACGAGGTATCTATTGCAAGAACTCTCATTTTTCTGCCTCCGTTTTTTGAATTTCGATTTTTCTGTAATTATCGTGACGGCTGTAATCCTTTGATATAGTAACGTCATATCTTTTTTCGGGAAGTATGTCGTCAATAAGCTGTGGCCATTCGATAACGCTTACGCCGTCGCCGTAAACATATTCTTCATAGCCGATTTCATACATTTCATCACTGTCTGCTATGCGGTACACATCAAAATGATACAAAGGAAGTCTGCCGCTGTATTCATTCACAATCGTAAAAGTCGGACTTGTGATAGGCTCGTCAATTCCGAGTCCCTTTGCAAGTCCCTGCACGAATGCGGTTTTGCCGACACCCAAATCACCGTACATACAAAGTACGTCACCTGCCTTTAAAGTTTTGGAAAACTCCTCGGCAAATTTTTGTGTTTCTTCATAACTGTTTGACTCAAATTCCATAATTAAAATAACCCTGTTATCTTTCCGTCTGCATCAACGTCTATGTTATCAGCCGCCGGCACTTTCGGAAGTCCCGGCATAACCATTATATTACCCGTTTCAACAACGATAAATCCCGCACCGTTTGAAATTCTTACGTTGCTTACCGTAATTTCAAAATTTTCAGGTCTGCCCAAAAGTTTTGCGTTGTCAGACAATGAATACTGTGTCTTTGCCATACATACAGGCTTTTTATCAAGACCGAGTTCTTCAAGTCTTGCAATCTGCTTTTGTGCTTTCGGTGTGTAATTAACGCCCTTACCGCCGTAAATTTTTGTCACGATTTCATTAATCTTATCTTTGATTGACATATCGGTATCGTATGCCGGTTTAAAGTCAGCCTTTTGGTTTTCAACCGCCGAAATAACCTTTTCGGCAAGTTCCAATCCGCCCTCACCGCCTTTTGCAAAGACTTCGCTAAGCGCACATTCTGCACCTAATTCGTGACATCTTTCAATGACAGTGTTAAGTTCTTCTTCACTGTCCGTATCAAAACGGTTTACCGCCACAACAACCGGTACACCGAATGACTTCATATTTTCTATATGCTTTTCAAGGTTTACGATACCCTTTTTCAAAGCGTCAACATTTTCTTCTTTAAGGTCGGTCTTTTTAACTCCGCCGTTGTATTTAAGTGCACGAACAGTCGCAACAATAACAACTGCGTCAGGGCTAATTCCGGCCATACGGCACTTAATATCCATAAACTTTTCAGCACCCAAATCCGCACCGAAACCTGCCTCTGTTATTGTATAATCAGAAAGCTTCATAGCAAGCTTTGTAGCTTGTACACTGTTACAGCCGTGTGCAATGTTTGCGAACGGACCGCCGTGAATAAAGCAAGGTGTGTATTCAAGCGTCTGAACAAGGTTAGGCTTTATAGCGTCCTTCAAAAGTGCCGCCATTGCACCCTGTGCCTTTAAATCCGAAGCCTTAACAGGCTCACCGCTACGGTTATATCCGATTATAATTTCGCCCAAACGGTTTTTCAAATCCTCCAAATCGTTTGCAAGACAAAGTATCGCCATAACCTCCGATGCAACGGTAATCATAAAACCGTCCTCACGCGGAATACCGTTCACCTTACCGCCCATACCGACAACAACGTGACGCAAAGCCCTGTCGTTCATATCGACAACACGTTTCCAAACAATGTTTGTAACATCAATATCAAGTGCGTTGCCCTGATGAATGTGATTGTCAATCATTGCCGAAAGCAGGTTATTTGCCGCAGTTATAGCGTGCATATCACCTGTAAAATGAAGATTTATATCCTCCATCGGTACAACCTGACTGTAACCGCCGCCTGCAGCACCGCCTTTAATTCCCATAACAGGTCCGAGTGACGGCTCACGAAGTGCCAAAACACACTTTTTACCCATATTGGTAAGTGCATCGCCAAGTCCGATTGTTGTCGTTGTTTTACCTTCACCCGCCGGAGTAGGATTTATTGCCGTAACAAGAATCAGCTTTCCGTTTTCATTGTCCTTAACCTTTCCCCAAAGTTCAGAGGCAATCTTAGCCTTATACTTTCCGTAAAACTCCAAATCGTCCTCTGCTATACCGATTGATGCGGCAACATCACGGATATGCTTCATTTTTGCATTTTGTGCAATTTCAATATCTGATAGCATATTCATATCCTCCCTTAAATTCTCTATTGTGCATTAAAATGTTAATATCTTTATAAAGTGAAATAGAGCTGAACAGTAAAATTAATCCAGCTCGAAAATATTTAATCGTTATTTAATCAGTTATTATTGAAATAACCTCTGTCCTCACGAACTTTTCTAAGTAGCAAGTCCAATCTGTGTTCAACGTCGTTAAGAACATCATCAACATATTGGTCTGTATCAGTCTTAATCTCGATAGACTTCTGCTGAGCGGCATTAACAAGCTCATTAGCCTGTTCATATGCAGCCTTTGTAATTTCGTGTTCGTCAATAAGCTGCATTTGAGTTTCTTCGGCATTCTTTTGAATAGCCTCGGCTCTGTTTTCAGCCTCTGACAAAATTCTTTGTCTTTCTTCCTTAACCCACTTTGCTTCCTTTAGCTCGTCAGGGTATACAAGACGAATTTCCTGAATGTAGTCTAAAAGTTCACCCTTGTCAATCATAACCTTTCCGGTTAGAGGTACAGCCGATGCTTTTTCAATAGCCTCCTCCATCATATCGACAATTTCCATGATATCCATATCCATATCCATTTCGTTCAATCCTTTCATCCCTACTTATATTTTTCTTCGATTGTTTCTATTATTTCACAAGGTACAAGACCTGTCAAATCTCCATGAAATCCCGCAAGCTCCTTAACCATGCTCGAACTGATATATGAATACTTCGTATTCGTCATCATAAACATAGTTTCGTATTCGGGATTAAGAGCCTTATTCAGAAGTGCCATTTGAAATTCATATTCAAAGTCAGCTACGGTTCTCAGGCCCTTAACAATCACCGTTGCATTTTTGCTGGCAGCAAAATCAACCAATAATCCCGTAAAAGTATCCACTTCCACATTATCCAAATGTTTAGTTACCAAGCGAATCATCTCAACTCTTTTTTCAGCAGAAAAAAGAGGGGTTTTGCTTGCATTGCTTAAAACTCCGACCACCAATTTGTCATAGACACGGCTTGCTCTTTCGATAATGTCAAGGTGTCCGTTAGTTATCGGGTCAAAACTTCCCGGATAAACTGCAATTCTCATTTGTTCTTCTTTCCTCTTAGGCTTATCCCACAAAAGCCGATTTAATTGCTTACATCGTATGATGTAATTTGGGTAGCTGCCGACATTTTAGCGACAAGCTCAATTATTTTTCTTATATACCGTGATATATGTTCTGCCGTACTTTCTCTGTCTGTACATTTCAAGTCCGTCAAAATCATCATGAAAATCAGTTCCGTCGCTTTCCAGAACCACTATACCATCCTCGTTTAACAGATTGTTTTTAACAATACCCTCAAGTACAGGTTCGATAAAGTTTTTATTATACGGAGGGTCAAGGAAAATCACATCGAATTTTTCCTTTGACCTCTCCATATAATCAAAACATGACGTATTAATAATTTCACAGTAATCCGAAAAATCCAAAGAATTTGCATTTTTCTTGATAATATCAATCGAACGCTTGTCTTTATCAAGGCAAACGGCTTTTTTTGCACCGCGTGAAATCGCCTCAAAGCTCAAAGCACCGCTGCCGGCAAACATATCAAGGCACACCGCATCGGGTATAAACGTCTGAATTATATTAAATACAGACTCCTTAACTCTGTCAGTCGTAGGACGAACATCATCACCCTCAAATTCAAAAAGTTTATGTCCGCGTCTGATTCCAGATATTATCCTCATGCACAATCCTCCATATTATTCTTCTATATTCTAACCTACTTTTTGCAAAAGGTCAACAATGTTATTGTTTTTTTTCCTAATTTACATAAAATATCAATCGTTTTGTAAAGGATTTGATACATAGTATACATTAAATGCTAAATTTCATCAATATCTTCCGTAAAGTCAGGAATGTTAATTCCTCTCACATATTCGTTGTTAGGTACAGGCGGTTTATCCATTTCAGGGCCTATATAGAAACCTGTTTGTGTACACTGATTGTAAGCGGTATTTTGGAATGCAACGCTTAATCTGTAAACACTGTCGTGCATAAACGTATAGAACTTGTGGTCTGTAAGATCTGTTGTTGTGTAAATACGAAGTTCCGTATCGTCCTCATTTCTCCAAACAGCTTCTTCTCTCCAGTCACCCAAAATATCAGCTTGGATACAAGGTGTACCCTTCTTCCAGTTGTTTGACAGAGTACCCTTAGGGTCAAGGATTGTCACAAGCTTGTTGTTTTCATAATCCCACTTATAAATTTTCGGATAACCGACTGCCTTTTCATCATCAAATTCGTGATCAAGAAGTTCACGGATAAGGTCGCCGTCCCACCAAATAGCAAAATCTATTGATTCAGGGCCTTTTTCATTGATAAGTTCACCCTCCATTGTGTAGATACCGTCGTCCATTACCCAACACTGATTGCCTTCATATCTCGGATCAATCTTCGCGCAAAGTCCTCTTGTTGTGTCACGGCCTGTAAACTTACCCCACTTAATCTCGCCTGTTGCAGGGTCACGCACTTCAAAACCGTATTCGGCACTGTCGTGTTCGTGAATTTGGAAGAAGTCAAGGTTAGGTGTTTTCTTTGTGAAGTTACCAAGGTTCATACAGTCGCCGTGTTCAAGGCCTGTTGAGTAAATACCCTTACCGTCATGGTCAACAGCCATTGCGCCGTAAACGATTTCGTCAAGTCCGTCGCCGTCAATATCACCGACACCAAGATTGTGGTTACCTTGATTTGTGTATTCGATATTCTGATCCTTGTTAGCAAGGAACTTCCAACGCTTAACAAGTTTATTGTCAATTACGTCATATGCAACAAGTACTGTCGGACAACCGTGGTCATAGTAACCTCTGCACATTACAACGCTCGGATTTTCACCGTCAAGATATGCCACGCAGGCAAGGAAACGGTCAACTCTGTTACCCCAAGAGTCGCCCCATTCACGAACGTTGCCTCTCGGCGGGTCATAATCGACAGTATCCATAATTTCGCCTGTTTCACCGTTGAACAATGTCAAATATTCAGGACCTTCAAGAATGAAACCGTCCTTATTTCTGTAATCCGCGTCCTTGTCACCGATTACGTTACCCTTGCCGTCAACAGTTGCGTCTGCTGTTTTGCAAACAAGTTCTGCCTTACCGTCATTATTAAAGTCATACACCATAAATTGTGTATAGTGTGAACCTGAACGGATATTACGTCCGAGATTAATTCTCCATAGCTTTGTACCGTCAAGCTTGTATGCGTCAAGCAAACATTCACCTGTTATACCCTTGTGTGAGTTATCCTTACCGTTTGCGTCCCAACGAAGAATGATTTCGTATTCGCCGTCACCGTCAAGGTCTGCAACAGACGCGTCATTTGCGGTATAAGGATATGAATTGCCGTCAGGGTCAACAAAGTTTTCAGGCTTGTCAAGAGGAATTGATATATAAGGTGCATTTACGACTTTAACTTCCGCACCCTTTTTCTCAGCCTTATTACCCTTTACGGCTTTGATCGTGTAAACGTCTTCCGGTTTACCGTCTTTGTCAAGATAGTTTGTAGAATCGGTGATTACGTCTGTAATCTTTTCACCGTTTCTTAAAATTATAAAGTTAATGTCCTGTTCGTATTCATACGCATTAAGACGCCAGCTAAGGAATACGCCGTTTTCTGTCATCATTGCAACGGCACCTCTGCCCAACGTTTCCATTTTGCGTTTCTTCGGCTTAGCCTCCATATCTATTGTTACCTCACTGCGTTTTGATATACCGCTTGTTGTAACAGCCTCAACCGCATATACGAAAGGTACGTTTGTTATTACTTTATCATCAATGAAATGTGTTTCTTCTGTTTTTCCTATGTACTTGTAAATACCGTAAGGTGCTTTTTGGTAAATGTTGTACCAAACCGCCTCCTTAAATCCGTTCCATACAAGTGTTACGGAATTAGGAGTTTCCTTTGCGTCAAGCTCTGTTATCTCGCCTGCAACGCTCTTGCCGTCAACGACTTCAACATCAATCGTAACAGACTTATCCGAACAGAACTTATGTGCATACAATGCACACACGCTGTATTCAAATTTATCGCATATTGTAACATCACCGTCAACAAATTCCTCTGTAATAACTTCCTGAACCTTATCAATTTCGTTATTCTTCGGATTTCTGCGTGACACTCTGTAACCGATAACGCCGTCGGCTTTATCCCAAGTCAATTTAACCGAAGCCGTATCACGTTTTGCGATAACGGCACTTTTAACATTCTTAACTTCAATGTCTTGCTTTTGTGCAATATCAATGCTGTTAAGGCAAGTATGCTTACCCATTTCAAATGCAAATTCAATCTTGCCGTCAGTAACTGTAACAGGGAACACTCTTTCCACAACAGTACCGTCACTTACCCATACGCCGTATTTTTCACCGTTGACGTTGTAGAATGTCATAACATCGCCTTCGTCAACATAGTCGCCCGTAGAAACGCGTACAATATATTCGCCGTTTTCAATATCAACGATAAATGACTTTCCGCCCATAAAAAGAAAATCTCTGTTTAATTCCTTTTCACCGATTTTTCTTTCGTCAGCCTCTGCGACTTCCGAAAGTCCAAAACCTTTTTCCTTTGTGTAAACAGATTTTTCAGTCACTTTTGTGTAACCGTCAACAGGCGGTTTCTTACCAAAATCAAAACTTGCCTCTCTCATTTTATCAATTTCCTCTCTAAAATACATTATAATAATTTAATTATACACCAAAATGATGAATTAATAAAGTGTTTTTTAAGAGTTTTTATGTTTTTTTCTTAATTATTGCAATTCATCAAGGCTTTTAAACGTATATCCCTCATTTTTTGCGTAATTTATTATATCTTCCAAAGCATTTGCATTGTCGGAGGACACTGCGTGAAGAAGTAAAACAGCACCGTCATGCAGATACGGCGTAACTTGATTAAACGCATAGTCCGCCCCCTGTTGCATATTTATATCCCAATCCTTGTACGCAAAGCTCCACAGAATTGTCCTGTATCCCATATCCTTTGCAACCGCAAGCACCCGTTCACTGTATTCCCCCTCAGGCGGACGCATATATTTCATACTCACGCCGTACATTTCCTCACACATTTTATTCAAATCGGAAAGTTCTTTTTGTTCCGTTTCAACGCTCTGTTTCGGTAAATTCGGGTGATTTACGGTATGGTTTCCTACAATGTGACCGCCATCAATCATTCTCTGCACCAATTCCTGCTGATTTTCAAGATACGGACCTGTCACAAAGAATGCCGCAGGCGTTGAAGTCTGCTCCAAAACGTCCAAAATCTTTGACGTGTAGCCGTTTTCGTAACCCTCATCAAACGTCAGATAAAGTGTTTTCGGTGCATTTTCATCTATATAATAGCAATCGTATTTTCTAAGCACTTCCTTTTGTGAATTAGGTATTTCGGGCGGTGCACCTTTCCTGCGTACAAATCCCCAACCAATCCCCTCATTATTCATTTGGTCATATGACACGTTCACCTGTTGTACGTCATTGCTGACCGTATCGGCGGTATTAGATGAACAACCGCTCATCAAAATTGCCGTGCAAAAAATTACCAAAATCACTTTTTTCATTGTTTATCATACCCTTTCTTTATTTATTTTTATTCTTTAATAATATTGTTGATAATAATGTTGAATTTTATTGTAAATTGGTATATAATAATAATATATCAGCTTTTTAGGGGGATTTTAATTATGTCTAATGCAACCGAATTTGAAATGAGACGTCGTGAACGCCGCAGACGTGAACGTCTTAGAAAAAAACGTATCCGTGCGGCTATTATTTTTATAGTTCTTATAGCAATCATTATTGTTGTCTCAGTTGCCGTTTCGATGAAAAAAGGTAACAACGAACAGCAAAATACAAATAATGTATCAATCGAAGCAACAGAAAATCCAGAAAATGTCGTTCCGACCGTAGAGCCGGTACAAACAAGTACATTAAATATTCCTCCCGCAACGGAAGAAAACGACCTGCTTCAAATCGTTAAAGATTCAGTACAGGAAAAGCGTTGTTATCTTACATTTGATGACGGTCCTACAGAAAATATAACTCCGCAAATTCTTGATACTTTGAGAAAGTACAATATTAAAGCCACGTTCTTTGAAGTCGGTTCACTTATCGACTCAAACTTTGATATGGCAAGACGTGTATACGAAGAAGGACATCTTATAGCCAATCACTCGGACGGACATAACTATGAGAAATTATATGCGTCAACAGACACATTTATTAATGAAGTGAATGCTTGTTTCCAAAAAATTGACGCAGTAACCGGAGGAACTCAAACAATGAAGCTTGTACGTTTTCCGGGCGGCAGCTACAAATCAAGTGCCGACAGTTTTTCACCGGTAAAACAAGAATGTAAACCGGTATTGAAAGAAAACGGTTATTATTATTGTGACTGGAACGCGCTAAACGGCGACGCAGAAGGTAAAAAGAAAGATGCACAAGGTCTTTTGGATTACCTAAAGTCAAACATGCCGGAAGGTCAAAATGTTGTCATTCTTATGCACGATGCCTCCGCTAAACAAGCTACGGCTGACGCTTTGCCAATGATTATCGAATATTTGATTTCAGAGGGATATACATTCCACAGACTTGACGATATTAATTATCAAGCCGCCGTCACAACAATCGCCCCTGAAAGCGGTGAAACAGCCACAACAACTACTTCAACCGATACAACAAATACAGCAAGCACAACAAATCCAACAAATACAACAAACCCAACAAGTACAACAAATCCAACAGCCGACACAGCAAACGCACAAAACAGCAATACACAATCGGCAACAGACAAACCTGTACAGGCACAAAATACCCAAAACATAACCCCTGCCCCTGCACAATCGGGTACAGCAATTATAATTCAATAAACAAAAAGAACTGCGAATAATCGCAGTTCTTTTTTTGCTAAAATCCTATTCTTTTTCTGTTTTTAATCAATATCGGTACAATAATCGCCGATGCAACCATACTCATACACCACTGTATCGGTGATGAAATAAGCGATACAAGTGCGGTTTCATATCCCATAAGCGGAATTTCCGCAACAAAGTAACCGCCTGTAACAATCACAAGTGCAACGATACCGCCGATTATAAAATGTTTTATATCAACGTGTCCGTAAACGATTTTACCGATTGCAAATCCCATAATACCTTTAATAATAAATGTCGGTATACAGAATATCGGATAACCAGAAATAAAATCTGCCAAGCTATGTCCTATCGCTCCGACAATCGCACCGGGTATAGGTCCGAGTATCATTGCAGCCACATAAATTATGCAGTCGCCGAAATGCACATATCCGCCGCCTATCGGCACTTTCGGCACGATAGTAAGTACGCACGCCAACGCCGTAAGCATTGCCACTCTAACAAATTGTTTAGTATTCATCGTATTCCCCTTCTGTAAGTTCCGTCACTGTTTTATCTTCAAGTGATTTCTTTACATTTATAATTCTTTGATTTTCAGAGCCTCTGAATTTCAATTTCAAATTTTTCTTTTCTGCCACAAACGCACCGTCAACAAGCACGTCAATATATTTTAAAATATCTTCACATTCTCCGACAAGCTCTTCAAAAGTAAAACCACTGTAACACCATACGGTTTTATTCGGAAAATGTTCCTTTATTGTTTTTAAAATATATTGTACCACCATGCGATTTTCCTTTTCAAAAGGCTCACCGCCGAGCAAGCTGAAACCTTTTATATACTCCTTATCCATTGCGGTTATAATTTCGTTCATTGTATCGTCCGTGAACTCATTGCCATAGCAAAAATCCCACGTTTCACTGTTAAAACAGTCCTTACAGTGACGTCTGCAACCGCTGACAAAAAGCGATACTCTCACGTCTGTTCCGTTTGCAATGTCAGTTTTCTTTATATTTCCATAATACATAATTAATTTCCACAGCATTTCTGCCCACAAATAGTAATTAAAAACCTTAACTGCTCTTGCTTGTGGGCTGACAAGGCGTTAAGTGGAAATTATGTCCATGTGCGTTCGCCATAGGCGAAAATCGCACGGACAATTAAATCAAATAACGTGATTTTTCACGTTATTTTCCCTTATTACAAATGCAAAACTCTGCTCTTAATCTCTTTCGTCTTTCCCGTATTCCAAAAATTTTCGCCGAGATAACCGCAAGTACGTCTTGTAACATTCAATTTACTGTGGTCTTTATTATGACATTGCGGACATTCCCATTCCATATTGTCATTAATCATAATCTCACCGTCAAAGCCGCATTCTTGGCAATAGTCCGACTTTGTATTAAATTCGCCGTACTGAATGTTATCATAAATATATTTCACAAGCGTTTCAAGTGCAGGCAGGTTATTCTGCATATTCGGTATTTCCACATAAGAAATCGCACCGCCGAGCGAAATATTTTGGAATTCGCTTTCAATATCGAATTTATCAAAAGCATTGATTTTCTCTCTGACGTCAACATGGTAAGAATTTGTATAATAACCCTTATCGGTAACATTCTTAATCGGTCCGAATTTCTCATAATCAATTTTAGCAAAACGATAGCATAACGTTTCCGCAGGTGTGCCGTAAAGACTGAAACCCAATCCTGTTTCCTCTTTCCACTTTTCCGCCGCATCACGCATATGATACATTACTTTAAGTGCAAATTCTTTACCTTTACCGCTTGTTTGGCTTTCGCCGGTCATAAGATAAGTAAGTTCATAAAGACCGATATATCCGAGCGACAACGTAGAATACCCATTGTGCAAGTATTTATCAATCGTTTCACCTTTTTTCAAACGTGCTATAGCACCGTATTGCCAGTGAATAGGGCTTACGTCAGACACAACACCCTCCAATGCTTTATGACGGCACATAAGCGCCTCATAGCAAAGCTTCAAACGTTCGTCAAACAGTTTCCAAAACTTTTCTTCATCGCCCTTAGCCACAAGTCCGATTTGCGGAAGATTTATACTTACAACACCTTGATTAAATCTCCCCTCCCACTTGTACTCACCGTTTTCGTCTTTCCAAGGTGAAAGGAACGAGCGACAGCCCATACAGCTGAACACGTTACCCTCATAATTTTCACGCATTTTCTTTGCTGAAATATAGTCGGGATACATTCTTTTAGCGGAACATTTAACCGCAAGTTTTGTGACATAATCATATTTACCGCCCTTTAGACAGTTGTTTTCATCAAGCACATATATAAGCTTTGGGAATGCAGGTGTAACATATACACCCTGTTCATTCTTAATACCGTCAAGTCTTTGACGAAGAATTTCTTCTATAATTCTTACGTTTTCGTCAACGTATTCGTTATTTTCGTCAATATATAAGAACAAAGTCACAAACGGCGACTGTCCGTTCGTTGTCATAAGCGTGTTAATCTGATATTGAATAGTCTGTACACCCGATCTTAATTCATCATCGACACGCATTTCAACTATTTTCTCAATATCTTCCCGACTTAACGTATCCTTAAATTTTTCCTGTGTTTCAGCCATAAACTTGTCGCGGCTCTTTCTTAAATATTTTCCCAAATGTGCCACATTTACTGACTGTCCGCCATACTGATTACTTGCAACCGCCGCAATAATCTGCGTTGTGACGGTACAGGCAACTTGAAAGCTCTTAGGCGATTCAATCATTTTACCGTTCATAACAGTACCGTTGTCAAGCATATCCTTGATATTTATAAGACAGCAGTTAAAAATCGGCTGTATAAAATAATCCGCGTCATGAAAATGAAGTATGCCGTTTTGATGTGCCATTGTGATATGCTCCGGCAACAGCATACGTCTTGTAAGGTCACGCGACACTTCACCTGCTATATAGTCACGCTGTGTAGACGCGTGAACAGTATTCTTATTTGAATTTTCCTCCGCAAGCTCCTTGTTTTCGTTTCTGATTAGCTTTAGGATTGATTCATCTGTTGTATTCGACTTTCTCAAAAGACTGCGTTGGTATCTGTATATCATATACTTTTTCGCAAGTACATACTTGTTGTGTGCAACAAGCGTCTTTTCGATTATATCTTGTATCGTTTCAACGGGAATTACTTCCTTGTCTGTTTTTTCAACGTTTCCTATCGCCTCTTCTATCAAGTCGTCACTGACTTTTTGCGAATTGTCCACCTCAACATTCGCTTTTTTAATGGCGGCTGTTATCTTGTCAGCATTGTATTCAACAATTCTGCCGTCACGCTTCTGTACTTTCACTTTCATAACCCCTTCTCTGTATAAAACACTATATACAGTATTATCGCTCAAAAAAAATATGCAGAAAGCACGTCTTTATGCGTGTTTTATGCAAATCTCAAATACTATGTAACCACTATATTTTGTGTCCTTGATATTTTTGTATATCTATATCTTGTATTATATTATAGCACAGTTGGATTATAAATGCAATACATTTTATTTTACAAATTGAATACAATATAAAAAAGCAAGCACAATTTTTATGCTTGCTTGTCAATATATTGTGTTTATATAAAATAATCCGGAATAAAAGTTTCCCTCATATCAATGTAACCCTTAAAATCTTTCTGACGCTTGCCGTCTATTGTAAATCTTACGTTCACAATCCCGTCAAGTCCTGTAAGCGAATTAACGATTGAATACACTGTAAGCAGTTCCAAATCACGACCCTCGGGGTGCTTGTCCGCCAATTCCTGCTTTATATCCACATACGCAATCCTATCAAGCACTTTCACCTTTATACCGTGTTTGACGTTCGGAATAATTCGCCTTATTTTCGGATTGTCGTCATATCCCTCAACAAGCTCGTCCGCTACTCTTTGTGCCATTTTCTGCGTACTCATCTGCGGTATTTGAGTTTTTACGGGAATCAATCTAAGCATTTGTGCGTCAACGTAATACAGCTTTACCTCTGCTGTTTCCGTATGTGTATTCTGCGATATAACCACAGTACCAAAGCCGATTGCAAGTATTAATAAAAATATAAAGTGTCTTATAAGCGTGTTCTTCTTTAATGTAACTATCTGCAAAACAAAAACCTCCATACACTGACTTATATACAGTATATGAAGGTTCAATGATTTTTATTACATATTTTTACTTTGTTCCAATGCTATTGCAAGCTGGTCAGGACAAGACGTACCGCGTCCGTTACAGTTTGTACCCTTTAATCTCGAAATAACATCGTCAATATTCATACCCTCAACAAGAGCGCTTATACCTTGCGTATTACCGTTACAACCTCTTGTAAAGTGTACATTTCTGACAATTCCGTCTTCTACCTCAAAATCTATCTGTACAGAACAGACACCCTTAGGCTGATATGAAAACTTAGCCATTATATCCACCTCCAAAATTTTATATTTATCGACATTCTGATTATACAACATTTATTGCTTTTTTTCAAGCATATCTATTGACTATACACCCATTTTTTTATATAATAATATACAGAAATAAATTTAGGAGGAAGTTCAAATGAAATTATTTGTAGATACTGCCAATGTAGATGAAATCAGACAGGCAAATGATATGGGCGTCATCTGCGGTGTTACAACAAATCCGTCTCTTATTGCAAAAGAGGGCAGAGATTTTGTTGAAGTTGTTAAGGAAATCACAACTATTGTAGACGGTCCTATCAGTGCCGAAGTTATTTCTCTTGAGGCTGATAAAATGGTTGAAGAGGCTAAACCTCTTGCAGCTATCAACAAGAACATTGTTATAAAAATTCCTATGTGTGCAGAGGGTCTAAAGGCTGTTAAAAAGCTTACAGCTCTTGGTATCAAGACTAACGTAACTCTTATCTTCTCAGCCGCACAGGCACTTCTTGCCGCAAGAGCAGGCGCTACATATGTAAGTCCGTTCCTTGGCAGACTTGACGACATCGGTACAAACGGTATGATTCTTATTGAAGAAATCGCTGATATTTTCAAAATTCACGAAATCCCAACAGAAATTATCGCCGCAAGTATCAGAAATCCTATCCACGTTATCGACGCCGCAAGAGCAGGTTGTGACATCGCAACAGTTCCTTATAAGGTAATTGCTCAAATGCTTCACCACCCACTTACAGACAAGGGTATCGAAAGATTTTTAAAAGACTGGGAAACAGTTCCGAAGAACTAATCAAGCAAAAATTAAGGCTGCCGATTTAGGCAGCCTTTTTATTATACTTCCACAGCTATTGCACTGTAATTATCATTGTTTTCTTTTTCGTTTTCGTGCAGGCTTTCGAGCATTTTTTCAAGCCATTCTTTCGGTGATTTAGTTTTTGCGAATGATTTTTCTATATCATCTTCATAAACATATTCCCAAAAACCATCTGTACAAAGTACAAAAGCGTCACCTTTTTTCAAGTCAATCACTTCCGACACATCAAAATTCAAATCATCAATGTCACTTATCGATGACAACAATTTATTTTGATTAGGGCTTGTACGTATTTCATCAAATGTAATTATCCCCTCTTTAAAATCTCTGAATGCGATAGAATGGTCGTCCGTAATCTGCGAAATTCTCTTTTTTGATATGTAGTAAAGACGGCTGTCGCCGGAATGTGCCCACACGGCTTTTTCACCGTCAGTTACCAATGCAACAATCGTACTCGACATATTCGATTTTGTACTCTCTCGTTCCTCACCCAAAACAGACGCCGCCTTTTCGATATATCTGTATAACGCCTTACCCGAAAGTTCAGGTGCTTTTTCAAACGATTTACAAACCGTTTCACACACAATCTCCGACGCAACCTCGCCGAAGCTCTGTCCGCCCAATCCGTCGCACACGACAAAGCACCACAACTTATCCGAATTTGCGTAACCTACATAATCTTCATTGTTTTTACGACCGCCTCTGTTTGTCAGTGACACTGCTCTCATAAATTTTTACCCCACATTTATTGATTTCCGTTTTCTTCTGCACTGTTTTCAAAATCAGCTGTATTTTCTGAATTTTCCGCATTATCTGTATTTTCCGTATTACCGTTATCAATGCCTTTCAAAGAATTGATTTCCTCCTGCATAGTGAGCTGTCCCTGCAAAGCCTCATCAAACATAGCTTTTGTCTGACGGTTTGAAACAATAAGCACTATATTAATAACGCATTGAACCAATATTACAGCAGTCAAAATCAATGCCAGCCATACAAGCCCTTTTTCACGACCGCTTTTTACACGTTTATAATCCATCTGTATCACTCCTGATTTTTATACTCTGCAAGAAAGCGTGAAAACTTTCCGACGCATTTTTCGTTAAATCTCACTCCGAGAGAAGTTAGTTTCATAAGTAAATCCGCACTGATTTTTTCTTCATATTCGACTTCAACTTCATAATCCGTTTTATCGAAATATGTCGTTTTATCAAGGCACAATTCCGATCCGTTATGCACAAGGCTGTTTCTTATCGTTACGGCACAGCCCATTTTATAAAGCTCGCCCACATCCTCGCCTGTTATCTCTTTTGCAAGTTCGGCATTTATAATATCAGGTACTTCTTCCGTTTCAAATTCATTTTCTTCGCAAATCTGCAAAGGACTGTTTTCGTTTTTGTGAAGTTTCACCTGTATTTTCGCCACTTCACCTACAACTCTTATTCTTACCATTATACGTTTTTCTCTAAGTATACCCGCTTTATCGGTATAATAATAATTCGTCTGTTCTCTGACCTTTTCCCATGTAAAAGCGTTTAAAATACTCTCATACAGGTCTTTGTCTATCATACTTTTTATCTCTGTTTCCGTCATTTCTGCTCCTTTATATAAACTGATTTCTTTCTTCACTGTATTTGTACCCAATTAGTGACAGTTTATCCTCAATAGTTTTTCTTTCAAGCTCCATATCGTCACACATATCGTCAAGATTTGAATAAAAATCACGAAGTTTTGTGTTGACAAAGCTAAGCAATATAGCAGGATCGTTCGGTATCATATTATCCCTCCAAGTGATCTCTTATAAGTGTTTTTATTTCGTTTTTGCCCTTATGGATTTCATATTTCATTGCCGGTATAACCGTTTTTGAATATCTGATATTTGTGTTCGGTGATGATTCGATTATACAGCCCTCACCGCCGGTTTCCGTAAGGACTTCACAGAATTGAAAATCATTCCTCGCTTGTGCAATAAACGAATCCTTTGTTTTAATGTTGTCCTTATCTCTTGATGCAACCGCAAAACCTGCGTCATACGCAACGCAATCATATTCCGAATTAATTTCGTGACTTCTCGTATGACCGAACGATGTCGGAGTTATAACGGTTTTAACGTCAATTCCCTTAAACGGCGACCATTCTATGACAACTCTGTCATTTTCGACATTGTATGACTTCAAATGTCTGCGTACCAATACCATGCCGTCAACAACAAACGTAAGCATACTGTCGCAAGCCGCCTCATCAATGCTTACATTACTTCTCATAACATTAAATCCAAAATGAGCGCTGTATGCAAATTTCAAATATTTCGGCACAATCTGACCGCACGCAAAATCGGTAATTGTTCCTGCCGGATATGCAATACTCTTGCCGTTTCGTCTTGATACAAGCATATCTGCCTCTTTTATAAGTTTAAGTTCGTCAAGTTTAGGCATTTCTTCAATATCGCAAGACCAAAATTCATGGTCATCAGACAACATAAGGAATATATATGCTTTAAGTCCCCAATAAGGTGAGCCGTGTGCATTATAATGCTCTGCCATAAGAAGATTTGAATAATCGTATCCGACAGATAAAATTCCGCTTGTATCGAATATATTTTTTGAAAGCCAATTTTCAATGTTTCTTATTAATATTCCTTTCATAACACCAAGCGAAAACGGTCTTATATCCGCCAAAATACAAGCACCCCAAAACGCCGCTTGTGCAAAACGATATGTGAGTGAACGACCGTAAGGAAGTGCCTCGCCGTCCTCGTCAAACCAATATATGAACGTTTTTGCAAATTCCGTTGCACGTTCCTTGTATATATCGGAACGCTCCTTGTCGTCGTCCTCCATTGCAACGGCATAAATCAATCCGTAAAAATGGAATGCAAAACCAATGTAATAATCCTTTTGTCCATGCAGTCCGTCTATGTACCAGCCGTTGCCAAGATAGAATTCATCTATCCTTGCAATATCTTTGTCCAACTGTTCTTGACTGTATTTTCTGCCGACCTTTTTCAAAGCAACGTTGACAAGCACTCTGAAAAATGTCCAGTTGCTGTCACAAACTTCCTTGTCATTTATAGAATAAAGCCATTTTTCAAAGTTGTTTTTCGCAGTGGATTTAAGCGGCTCCCATACCTTTTCCGGGGCAAAAATCAAACCGTATGCAAATGCAGCCATTTCAACAAAACGTTGGTCTTTATCGTGGCAATCGCCCCAGTAACCGTCATTTTTTTTATCCGCACCGCTTGTTATACCGGTTATATATAACTTTTCAAACGTTTCATTTTCACCGCCGCCTGCCCAAAACGGCACAAGTCCCCATAGCGGACGTGCAAAAGCCTCAACGTCCGCCGAAAGATTTTCGTACCACGCACTGTGTCTTGCATACTGTACCTTTCCGCCGTTGTAATACTTTTCTATAGGCGATATTATATCCGATAACTGTTGTCTGAAATATTCTTTTGTATACATAAAGCCACCTCTGTCACTTTGAATTATCTTAATATTTTTATTATAGCATTTATTTACCAAAAAGTAAATAAGATAATTGTAAACCTTTGTTTAATTTTTAGGTTGACAATTAAACTTTTATAATATATAATTATCTCAGTTTTTAAGTTAGAAAGGAAATTTTCAAATGAAGAAGAAATTTACAACAAGAGATTTAATTTTGTGTGCATTGTTCACTGCACTTTCGGCAATCGGAGCGTTTATAAGAATTCCGGTTCCGCTTGTGCCTTTTACTTTGCAAATAACATTTACAACATTGGCAGGTCTTTTGCTCGGTTCTAAAAAGGGCGCAATAAGCGTTGCGGTATACGTGCTTATGGGACTTATCGGAATACCTGTGTTTACACAAGGCGGAGGTTTCAGCTATGTGCTAAAACCAAGTTTCGGCTTTTTGGTAGCCTTCATTATAGGAGCATTCGTAACAGGGCTTATTATCGAAAAGAAACAAAATCCGTCATTCTTGAGAATACTCGGTGCAAGCTTTGCCGGTATGGCATTCGTATACGTTTTGGGTGCGATTTATTTCTATATTATATGTAACTTTGTTATTAATGCACCTGTCAGTATCGGTAAAACAGTTATGTCGTGTTTCGTGCTTGTCGCTCCGGGTAATATCGCCCTTGCAATCCTTGCAGCACTTGTCGCAAAAAGAATTATACCAATTTTAAATCGTCAAAACCAGTCAACTGTTCCCCAACCTAAGACTGTATGATAAAAAAACACTGTGCTATGTCACAGTGTTTTTTTTGATTACTCATAATATTAAAAAAAATACACCCACATCAATGAAATATTGATGTGGGTGTACATATTAATGGTGCGACTGTCCTTATTGGACTTATGGAAAAATCGCATAAACACAAGGGTTTTGAGCGGTCAATAAACAGTATTAACCTTAAAATAAAATAATTTTATGTTTAAAAAATATCGTGAATTGCATATTTACGGTATTTTTTATTTCCCTTTTGCACCAAAGACCGACCTTTACATTCTCAGATAGTATATCATAAATACATAAGGCGGTCAATTAAAAAACAAAAGAACGACAAAATTTTTATTTTGCCGAAGTAAAACAGAATATTTTATATATAAGGCATTGGGAACACTCAATGTCTTTTTTTGATGTCGATATTTAGGAAAGGAGCATATCAGCTATGGCAACAGTATTCAGAGTTCAGAAAACAAAAGATTTTACAGTGATGTCTAATCATCATTTAAAAAATAAAGATTTGTCCCTGCGGTCAAAAGGGCTTTTATCGTTTATGCTTAGCTTGCCTGAAGATTGGGATTATTCCCTTAAAGGCTTAGCAACTTTAAATAAAGAGGGCATTGACGCCATACGCTCGGCAATCAATGAGCTTGAAGCGTTTGGATATATTGAGCGTTCCCGCGTCAGAAACGAAAAAGGGCAGCTTGGCGAAAATGAATATATCATACACGAATTGCCTATATCGCCCGAACCAAAACAGACCGAGCCTACATTGGAAAATCCAACATTGGATAATCCTGTACAGGCTGAACCTGAACAGGGCAAGTCCACGCAATTAAATACTAATAAATCAAATACTGAAATATCAAATACTGATTTATTAAATACTTATCCAATCAATTCTACGGAGCCGGAGGAAAACGGCGAACCTGTAAAACCACAACAGCCTGAACGGATAGGAATGGATAAGATTTTAGCATACAGACAGCTTATAAAACAAAATATTGAGTATGATATTTTATGTCAAAAGCTAAACGGCAATATCGGTATTCTGAATGAAATTGTTGATATTATCACTGAAACGGTATGTACAACAAGAGAATACTTAACCGTTGCAAGCGAGGAACGAAATGCGGAAACGGTAAAATCCAAACTTCTGAAACTAAACAGCGAGCATATCGAATATGTCATAGACTGTATGAAGAATAACACAACAGACGTACACGATACAAGAAAATATTTACTTGCGGCGTTATTCAATGCCCCCTCCACTATTGACAGCTATTACACCTTGAAAGTAAATCACGATATGTACGGAGGTAATTAAAATTACATACAACCCAAAATCACGCGCCCCGCCTATGCGAGCGTGTTTTTTAATACAAAATTTTAAATCTTGACAAGGAGGATTTTTAGAAATGAGAAACAAAATAAAAAGAATTTTAGCCGCTGTAATGGCGGCGGGAATGACTTTGAGCGTTATTCCCTCAATCACCACTTATGCGGCGCAGAGTAACGAATATGTCGATCCGGCGGACGTATGGATTGAAGCAAACGGGCGCACAAGCGAGTTTGACATCAATGCAACAGTAACTACGGGTACAATGTTCTGCCCCGTCTGCGATATGCCGACAAGCAACATTTCCTACCGCGTACCCGAATACACACGAACTGGCGAAACCGCATATAATCGCGGCGTCTACTATTCGGACGGTACGCTTATTGACGGAAAAGGCAAAGGCAATCTTGACGACGGAACACCCGGCGTTGACGCGTTCTATACGGGGTATCATTGGACAAAATCAGTTTGTCAGAATTGCGGTACGGTAAATTCCGTTGACGGAATTAACGCGTATTCGTGCGGTAAAGATGTATATTCCCTTAACCCCTGCGACAGCAACTTTTTCTTGGATTTTGACAGTACGGAATACATACCGTACAACAGCAGGACGCATACGGTAAAAGCAAAAAAGGGCAAGTATTGTCAATTCTGCAAAGGCACGAAAGAGCGGGTGCAGGACAAACAGGAAAACCACAACTTCACCGAAAATGTAAACGGCGAATTGGGAAATCAGCGTTTTCACATTACAGCGGATTGTGAGGACTGCGGATATAAGAAAAACGAATACGCGGCGGCAAAGTCTGTTGTACAAAGCTATTATGGCAAGGTTGACGGAAAACCTCATACCGTAACCGTCAATGACTTATCGGAGAATGGCGTAAATACAAGTATTCGTTACGGAACGGAAGCGAAAAAGTGTAACAAGACAAGCGCGCCGAATTATACCGACGAGGGCTATTATCCCGTATATTATGAGATAGAATATACCTACGGCGGCGAGAGTATGACGGAAAACGGCGTAAGCTATGTATGGCTTTTAAGCGATAATCCGCCCTCAAATACAAACAGTATTCATACTCACGATTTCAGATTTTTGGAAACAGTGCGCCCCACTTGTACAGAGTTAGGTTTTGACCGTTTCCAGTGTGCCGAGTGCGGAGCCTTGCAGAAAACGAATTATACTCCCGCAAGCGGGCACGATTACAATACTGTTGTAATTCGTGAGCCGAGTTGTCAGCAAGGCGGTTTAGAATTACATTCCTGTACAAAGTGCGGCAGCTATTATACAGAAAGTACCTCAATGACGGGACACCGTTATGAAACAAATATTGTTGCCTCCACTTGTACAAAGAACGGATATACAGAACATATTTGTATCGACTGCGGATATAAGTACATTACGGATTTAACGCCACTTGCAAAACACGATTACAGACCGACAGTAACCGCGCCCACTTGTAAAACAAAAGGCTTTACCACATACAAGTGCAGAAATTGTGATGATACCTATGTCGGCGATTACACCGAGCCGCGCGGTCATAAATGGGACGAGGGACACACTGTAACTAATTCGACCTGCGAGAGCGAGGGCGTTATGGAATACCACTGTAAACATTGTGATGAAAAGATGATACAGGCAATTTCAGCGACAGGACATACACCCGGAAAGGCTGCTACCTGTACCGAACCGCAAAAGTGCGAAAGCTGCGGCGCTATTCTTGAACTGCCGACAGGACACACCTATTCCGAAACAGTAACGGAGCCGACTTGTACAGCTATGGGATTTACCACATATAATTGTGAGAATTGCGACCATTCATATATCGGTAATTATACGGATAAGACCGAACACAAGTATAATTCAGTTGTAACTCCCCCGACCTGTACGGAAATGGGATATACAACATATACTTGCGAGGATTGCGGCGACAGCTACATTTCAGATTATACGGATAAAACAGAGCATAAATATAATGCTGTTGTAACTTCCCCGACTTGTACGGAAATGGGATATACAACATATACTTGCGAGGATTGCGGCGACAGCTATAAATCTGATTATACGGAGGTTCTTCCTCATAATTACAATAAGCAGACGATTAAGCCTACTTGCACATCACAGGGCTATACAATTTACACTTGCCCCGATTGCGGCAAGGAATATATCGGCGACGAGCAGGAGCCGACAGAGCATAAATATATTCCCACTGTAACCGCGCCGACTTGTACGGAAATGGGATATACAACTTTTACTTGCGAGGATTGCGGAAAATCGTATGTCGCGGATTACACGGACGCGAAAGGCCATAACTATGAGGAAAAAATCACAACTTCCACTTGTACGGGTATAGGATATACAACCTTTACTTGTAAGGACTGCGGAATTTCATATATCGGAAACGAGCAGGCAAAGACCGCTCACGATTACGAAACAACAGTAACCGCGCCTACCTGTACAGAATTGGGCTATACAACATACACCTGTAAAAACTGCGGCGAAACATATAGAGCCGACGAGGTATCGGCAAAAGGACACAAGATGTCAGATTGGATTATTGACGTTCCCGCTACGATTGAGAATGAGGGCAGCAGGCATATTGAATGTACGGATTGCGGTACAGTTTTAAAAATTGAGGAAATCCCCCAGCTTACCGATAAGGACAATTCGGACGAGGACGGATATTCAAAAGTCGGTGATTATAGTATTCTGATTACCGATAAGGACAGCAAGCCTGTTTTCAATTCAGAAATCAGCATTGACAAGGACGATAACATCACAATTAAGCTGCCGGAGGGCAGATTGCTTGACTATGAGGACAGAACGACAATTACGGTTGTTCGTACAGATACAAAGGCAGCGGCAGAGGGCTTGAATATCAATATTTCAGACAAGAGCGGCAACGCCGCAACAGGTCAGACGGACGCAGGCGGTCAGCTTATTGTTCCGAATAATCAGAGCTCAACGGGTAATGAAAACGGCACTATCGGCGGCGATAACGGCGAAACAAAATATACTTATGTTGTTACCGTTACAGACAAAAACGATACCGTCATTCCCGATTGTGAAATTCACATAGGCGATAACCACGATATTGTCGTAAAACTTCCCGACGGTACGGCTATGAACAGCGACAACCGCGTTACTGTTACGGTCAAAGACCAGAACGGCGAAGCAAAGGAAAATGTAAACGTGATTGTCATAGGCGACAGCGACTATATAGAAAAGGGCGTTACAAACGCAAACGGTCAGGCTACATTACCGAATAAAAATCAGGCGTACACGGACAAAAACGGTACGGCGAATGTAAACGGATATATCGTACTTGTCGAAGATGAAACGGAACCGGTATATATGGCGCTTGTAACCGTTGACGATAACGGCGTTATGGTATGCCTCCCCGACGGTAAAAAGATTGATTACCATAACCGTACATCTGTAATTGTAAAGACGAATGACGGAAAAGCGGTTGAGGGCGTAAGCGTAAATGTCTATGACAATGCAGGCGGCGACAGAACCGAGATAACAGACAAGGACGGAAAAATCACTGTTCCTCCGCTGAATGAAAATATAATCGAGAATAAACCGACGCCGGAGCCTACTCTGACAACAAAACCCGGACTTGAAACTCCCGAACCGTCAGAGAAGCCGGACGCAACAGACGAACCGAGCGCAACGGATAAACCGTCAGAAACAGAAAAGCCGGACGCGACAGAGCAGCCGAGCGAAACGGAAAAGCCGAAGCCTACCGTAAATCCCGATAATGGAAGCGAGGTTGTTACTCCCGATTATTCGTATAAGGTATCTGTAAATGACAATGACGGCGCTGTAAACGGCGCAATCGTCAGTGTTGATAAAGACAACGGCAGCGTTACGGTTAAGCTCCCTGATGAAAAGGGTATCACTCCCGATAACAGAATTATTATCGGAATTACAGACAAGGACGGAAAAGCTGTAAACGGCGTACCTGTTACCGTAATTGCAAAGGACGGAACGGAAGCAAAAGACCTTACAAACAGTGAGGGCATTGCGATTGTTCCCCCGACAAGTACAGACCGTACAGACAAAAACGGCTATGCACAGGTTGTTGAGGGAGAAAAGACATACAATGTCATTGTCGAGGACACAAAGGCAAAAATCGAAAATGCCGCCGTTGAGGTTAAGGACGGTAAAATCAGCGTTATTCTTCCCGACGGAAACAAGCTCAATACAGATAATCAAACCACTGTAACCGTCAGCGGCAAGGATAATACAGCGGTCAAGGATATTTCCGTAACTGTTACCGATAAGGATAATAAGACAGCGACAAAATCAACCGACGCAAACGGTAAAATCACTGTACCCGTCAAGACTTCAACAGGCGGTGGCGGCGGTTCTTCTTCAGGAGGAAGCGGCGGCAGTAGCGGATATGTCAAGCCGTCATACACTGTAAAGGTTGTCGATAAGGACGGAAAGACCGTCAATGTCAATAAGACCGTCAAGGACGATAAAATCACTTTGACGCTTCCGAGCGGCAAAACTCTTGACGATAATTATTATACAATTACCGTAACGGATAACAAGGGCAAGACAACGGCGGGTATTGATGTTACGCTCAAAGACAAGAATAATTCCGTCAGCGGCGCAACCGACGCAAACGGTCAGCTTATTATGCCGACAAACACGCATAATTCTTATGTAGTCGGATATGAGGACGGAGCCTTTAAGCCTGAAAATAATATGACAAGAGCAGAAGCAGCTGCCATATTCGCCCGTAATATTGCAGAGCGTAAGGGCGAAAATATTTCAAGCCGTAAATCATCATTTAAGGACGTATCAAGCAAGGATTGGTTTAATAACTATATCGCCTATCTTGAAAAGTACAAGGTAATATCCGGCTATGACGATAAGACATTTAAGCCGGACGAACATATTACAAGAGCCGAATTTGTAACAATGTGTATGAGGTTCTATGCGCTGGACGCTAAGACAGTGGCGGCAAAGAAGAATATTTTTAATGATGTACCAAAATCACATTGGGCGTCAGGTTATATTTACAGCGCTGTTGGTATGGGCTGGATAAACGGATACAGCGACAGCACATTTAAGCCGGACAGCAACATCACACGCGCGGAGGTTGTAACGATTGTAAACCGCGTAACAGGACGCGCCGCCGATACGGAATACATCAATAAGAATATGTCAGCCGTAAATAAATTTACAGACCTCAAAGACAAGTCATATTGGGCGTTTTATGAAATCCTTGAAGCAAGCAATACGCATAATACCGTTGACGGAAAGAGCGGCGAAACTTGGGTAAAATAATTGTCTGATTTGTGTATTGTGTTTGTTGACCGGATATGATATAATCTTTATAATATTTTATATCGAAAGGAAAGAATATTATGGATAAAAAATTAAAAATAATTATAGAAAACTGTCCCCAAAATCATAAATGCCCCGCTGTCAATGTTTGTCCTGTTGGAGCGTTAAGTCAGAAAGATTTTGAAGCACCGATAATAGATTATGACAAGTGTATAGGGTGCGGTAAATGTTCAAATTTCTGTCCTAAAAAAGCATTGGTATTATAATTGGATTATACATAAGGGGTGTAAACGGTGGAGGAACGCATAGAACCGACAAATACGGTACAGACTGAATTTGACGAGTGGATTATAAACGGTTTGGATAAGGCGGAAGAAATAATCCATAAATCAGATACAGAGAATATTAAGCAATAAGCGGTTGTTTGAAAATAAACAGCCGCTTTTTTGTTGCAAGGAGTGATGTCTATACAGGAAGAAATAAATAAAAAAACAGTTGCGTTAGTTATAAGCGCTTCCAAAATGACGGGGCGCGTATTGCAGGCGGCAATTCGTGAATACCTAAGACAGCAGCAGAAAAATAAAAACAAGGGCTATCAGGGTAAACAGACGATTAAGCAGCTTGTAGAGTCAGGCGCGGCGCTTTCAAATATTGAGATAACGAATAAAAATATAAAATCTTTTGAGCCGGTGGCGAAAAAGTACGGACTTGACTATGCTTTGAAAAAGGATAATTCCACGAAACCGCCGAAGTACCTCGTATTCTTCAAGGGTAAGGATATTGATGTCATAAATATGGCGTTTCAGGAGTATTCGCAAAAGCTGTTACGGGAAAAACCGTCAATCCGTAAAATGTTATCTCAAATGCGCGAGCTTGCAAAGACTATCAATCCGAAAGACCGCGCCCGCCGCAAAGAACAGGAGCGCGATATATGAGGATAGACAAAAGGTTTATTCTTTTAAATATCCCGTATCTTCTGTTCTTTTGGATTGCTGATAAGATATGCTATATATACAGGATAACAGAGGGTAATAAAATAATAGCGTTGGTTCAGGGAATTGCGGAGTTTTACAAAGCTCCGCTTTTTTCGTTCCACATAATCGATATATCAATCGGAGTAATAGCCGCGCTTCTGATTAAGTGCGCAGTTTATGTCAGGGGTAAAAATGCTAAGAAATACCGAAACGGCATTGAATACGGTTCGGCGCGCTGGGGTACGGCGTCAGACATAGCCCCGTATATTGACGGACAGAATTTCTATAATAATGTTCTTCTCACGAATACGGAACGGCTTACAATGGACAGCCGCCCGAAGCTGCCGAAGTACGCAAGAAATAAGAATGTTCTTGTAATCGGCGGCAGCGGCAGCGGTAAGACAAGGTTTTTCATAAAACCGAATTTAATGCAAATGCACAGCAGCTATGTTGTAACCGATCCGAAAGGTACGGTTTTAATTGAGTGCGGGAAGCTGTTACAAAAAGGCGGATATATCATAAAAACATTTAATACGATAAATTTCAAAAAGAGTATGAAATATAATCCGTTTGAGTACATACGCAGCGAAAAGGATATTTTGAAGCTCGTTAATACCCTTATTGCGAATACCAAAGGCGAGGGCGAAAAGTCAAGTGAGGATTTCTGGGTTAAGGCTGAACGCCTGTATTATTGCGCCCTCATAGGCTATATTTGGTACGAAGCGCCCGACGAGGAAAAGAACATCATAACTCTTTTGGATATGATAAACGCGTCGGAAGCAAAAGAGGACGACGAGAATTATAAAAGCCCCGTTGATTTACTCTTTGACCGTCTGGAAGAAAAGGAACCGGAGCATTTCGCAGTAAAGCAGTATAAGAAATACAAAATGGCAGCCGGCAAGACTGCTAAAAGTATTTTGATTTCGTGCGGCGCGAGATTAGCGCCGTTTGACATTAAGGAACTCAGGGACTTAATGGAATATGACGAATTGGAGCTCGACAAAATCGGCGACAGGAAAACGGCGTTGTTCGTTATCATTTCCGATACGGACGATACTTTTAATTTCATAGTCGCTATGATGTACACGCAGTTATTCAATCTGCTTTGTGATAAGGCGGACGACGTTTACGGCGGCAGACTTCCCGTACACGTTAGATTTCTGCTTGATGAAATGGCGAATATCGGACAAATACCAAAATTTGAAAAGCTGATTGCCACAATAAGAAGCCGAGAAATATCGGCGTCAATAATCTTGCAGGCGCAAAGTCAGCTAAAAGCTATTTACAAGGATAACGCCGACACGATTATAGGTAATTGCGATACTACCCTATTTCTCGGAGGTAAAGAGAAAACTACTCTTAAAGAGATTTCCGAAACGCTCGGCAAAGAAACGATTGATATGTACAATACTTCCGAAACGCGAAGTAATCAAAAATCTTACGGACTTAATTATCAAAAATTAGGAAAGGAGCTGATGACGCAGGACGAATTATCGGTAATGGACGGCGGCAAGTGCATTTTGCAATTAAGGGGCGTCCGTCCGTTTTTGTCTGAAAAGTACGATATAACGGCGCACCCGCGCTATAAGTATTTATCAGACGCAGACAAGAAAAACGAGTTTGACATTGAACGATTTTTGAACCGCAGACCGGCGGTTGTAAAGGAAAATGAACAATTCGACCTTTACAATGTAGATGTGCCGGACGAAGAAAAAAAGACAGATTAAAATTTAGGAGGATTTTATTTATGCAATTTTTCACAGAAGCGGTCAATGTTTTAAAAACTCTTGTAATCGCGTTAGGCGCAGGCCTCGCGGTTTGGGGTGTTGTCAATCTCTTGGAGGGATACGGCAACGATAATCCCGGCGCAAAGTCGCAGGGAATTAAACAGCTTATGGCGGGCGGCGGTGTGGCGCTCATCGGTATGATTCTCGTGCCGC